>Ga0105164_10000131_pt1 | contig 54555 bp, 44 predicted proteins | sample VDWuncwatermetaG_FD_89674 | JGI IMG/M metagenome (GOLD analysis project Ga0105164, IMG submission 89674) | Wastewater microbial communities from Netherlands to study Microbial Dark Matter (Phase II) - VDW unchlorinated drinking water | ecosystem: Environmental > Aquatic > Freshwater > Drinking...
TATGGCTGAGGAGATTTCTGACTGGTTCGCTTGGCTCAGAAAATACAGCCCACCCAATCCCAACGACGAGAATCCAGCGTACCAAGGCTCTTCGTTGGCAATAAAGCGTGTCACACCACTGACTCCCTGATTCTTCGAATCCGGAGTCCCCATCCACGGGTGTTTCTGCCCTGGTACAAATTGGATATCCTTTGAAGAAACCGAGGCTAGAATCTCTCCATCTTCCCGGACTAAAAACGACGGAAAGACTAAGCTCGACTGAAGCCCTTGTAGGGCGTGGTCGATATCAAGTTCGCCAACCGCTAAAAATTGCTGGGTAACGCCGCCGAGAATGAGAGGTACGGAAACCGAAATCTCAAGGGTTCCCGATTTAGGCGAGCCGACATGAACGCCATCTCGGAGAATTTTATCTACGGGCAGATCTGGAATCGTCGCATTGGGGTTTTTCCAAGGTTTTAGTTGACCAGAGCTCAGAACAAAAATGGAAGATTGGTTAAGATTGGCTTTTTTAAGATAGTCTTGAGTTAAAGCAAGTTTGACACTATCCGGCAAGACTTCCGAGAGCGTAAATACTCTGAGATGTTCCGCTGCCTGAATTAGTTCAAGCCTAAGTTGCGTCGACGCGTTCACCGCCAAACTGTGATTCATATCATAGAGAAGGGCGGTTTTTTCAGAGCGAAAGAGAGTCGACGCAAGCGCCGTATAAAAGCCCACCGCCGCTAATAGCAGCACACCAAAAACTAATAAAATCTTATACCGTAAGCTGAGGCGCATCATGGCTCAAAATATTCTACCATGAACTGGCCTACTTTCGTGTGGCGCTAAATCCATAAATCGTTGAGTGGCTCAGTTTGTGCACTGTTTCATGGGTATGACGAAGGGCTGCCCACGAAAAGACTGTCAATCATGGCAAATGAGTACGAAAACTGATGCTTTGAGTTCAAGATTCGAACGAATTAGGTCTTTGGGCTCGTACTATAGAAAAAGCGATTCAAGGTGGGTTTTGCGCTGGTGGTGTGGGGATTGTAAACGGAGTTTTTCCCAGGCCACGGGAACGCCCTGCTTTAGACAACACAAGAGACGAGTGAATCAGCCATTGCTGAGGTTGCTGTGTTCTGGGGTTTCAATGAGGCGAGCGTCAAGGCTTCTCAATATCCACCGCGTAACGACCGCTAGGAAGCTAGCGTTTCTTGCCGATGAGGCGAGACGAAGTCAACAAGCTCTACTCGATAGTTATCGCCAACCGGGCTGCCAAGTCGTTCATGTTCAGTTTGATGACATGGAAAGTTTTGAGCATACAAAATATAAACCACTTAGCATTACTTTAGTGGTTACTAAGCAGAGAGTTATCCTAGGATCGGTGGTCTCTCAGATGGCTGCGAAAGGGTTGTTATCGTCGATATCAATTAAAAAATACGGCTATCGACCGGACCGAAGAAGGAAGGGTTTTCGTCTGCTGTTTACTCGATTAGAAAAAGTGATTCACCAAGCAGCGCTCTTTGAGTCTGATCAAAATCCAACTTACCCTAAAACGCTGAAAGAAATCTTTCCCAACTCAAGGCATCTAACGACCAAGGGCCAGCGAGGCTGTATCGTGGGTCAGGGAGAGCTGAAGAAAATTGCCTGGGATCCGCTATTTAGTTTAAATCATACGGCAGCCATGTTCCGAGCTAACATCAATCGGCTCTTTCGTCAGACCTGGTGCACCACAAAAAAGCCAACCGCACTTCAAGATCATATTGATCTATACACGGACTACCATAACCGAACGCTGTTGGGCTGAGGCCCAAAAATTGGAACTCAGATTTGGTGTTAAATTGCCCGGGCGTCTTGTCGATTGTTGCGGGCTTCATCTTCTTCACTGACTTTTCGATTGAAAAACCACACGAAAGTAGGCCAGTTATTGGCCAGTTATTTAGCGGAGTGTGCGGAAGGTTGTTATCCCAGTGGCTGTGCGTCCGTCGAGGTCAGCGGAGGAGAGGTTCAATGTATAGAAGGCAAAGGGTGTCAGTCCTGTGAGGGTCATACTGTGTTGAGTTGTGAGGGTTCCGTCATTGACTGAGCCGGAATCGGCGCTGCTTGAGTAGTCGATTCGACTCGATGCTGGAAGGTTCGTCGTCCAAGTGATGAGCGCTGAGTTCTGAGTGATGTTGGAAACGGATACCTGAGACACGGACAGCGCATCGGTATTCACGACCCAAGTATACGATACTGGTGAGCCCAGGTTTCCGGCAGCGTCGCTAAGTTGAAACGTGACAGTATGAGATTGAGAATTAAGTTCCTGCAATACGAGTGGCGACCCACAATTCGGTAATGCCATGCCATCCAAGGTGCATGTTACGATTGCGTCTGGCGATGCGGAATAGGAGATCGATTGAGTTGCTGATGACGTCGGCGAGAAACTTGGGATGAGGTTTGTTAACGTCAGAAGCGGGGCTTGGGTATCAATCATCCAACTATGCGTGAACGGGGCACTCAAATTACCTGCTGCGTCCTTCGCGTAGATCGTCACCGAATGATTGCCATCCGCTAAGCCACTCACGGTATAGCCTGAGTTGCAGGCTTGTTCAGTCTGCGCATCAAGGCTGCAGAAGAAGGATGATAGTTCGTTCGCGCCAAACTGAAAGCTTCGGCTTGATTGATTGGAAATGGCCGTGGCTGGGTTGATATTATAGACATCTAAGATGGGCGTATTCGTGTCGACCGTCCAGAAGAAGGCGATTGGATTCGAGAGATTTCCCGCAGCGTCAACCCCGATGATTTCAAGCGAATGGGCGCCATTCGTTAAGCCATAGGTTCGAAAAGGGGCCGTGCAGGCTGCAGCGGGTTGGGCATCTAGTTGGCAAACATAACTCAGTGGCTCGCCACTCGTCGACATAAACCCAGCATGCATGTAACTCTTTTGCGTGATTGAGGAGCTTGGGTCTAAAGAAGTGAACTGAATCACAGGGACCTCTAGATCAACCACGAACGAATAGGTCATGGGGTCGCTTAGGACTCCAGTCACCGAGATCGATTCAACTTTGAATTCATGCGAACCGTCAGCAATGTCATGGTACTCGATGGGCGAAGTGCAGGGTTGGCTTGAGCCATCCATCGTGCATCGGAATGAATGAGCATTGAGACCTGTGAAATGAACGGTGAGTGAACGTGTGTTGATCATCGGTGTGTTCGGGGTGATCGATGTGATTTGCACGGTTGGTTTCTCATAGGAAACCGTCCACGTGTAGCTCGATACCGGACTTTGGAGTCCGACTTGGTCTTGAGCGTACATCTCAACAGTATGGCTGCCGTTGGTGAGTTCAGAAAGCTGCCACACCGACGAGCAGGGGATATATCCATTGCCATCAAGCTGACACTTAACCAACGCAGGCTCAGACGTCGTAAAACTTAGGTCGAGGGTACGCGATGCTGTGAGAGTCGCGATAGGGCTAATCGCTGTGATCGTAAGAGTTGGAGCGATCGAATCCACAACCCAAGTGTGAAGAAGTGTGTCCGATTGGTTGCCGGCTGCGTCTTCGGCGATAACTTCGACTCGGTGGGTTCCGTCCATGAGACTGTTGAGTGAAATAGGCGAGGCGCAATCTGCTGCTTCGGCTTCATTGATGCGGCAGAAGAATCGGCTAGTTTCGTTGGCGGTAAAACTAAAGTTTGCCGAGTTCTCAGTGGTCCTAGAGGATTCGGGGCTACGCGATTCCCATTGAAGCACTGGAGCTTGATAATCGGTTACCCACGATACGCTGGCAGGGGCAGACGTATTGCCCAAGGCATCTTGCGCGTAGATGGCGACAAGGTGTGCGCCTTCTGAGAGTTGATTGAGATTAAGCGGCGATGTGCATGGTGTGGCCGTTTCATTCTGGTATTGGCAGAGATAGCTGATTGCTTCGGGGCTTGAGAACTCGAGAGCTGCCGAATCCAAACGGCTAGGCGAGCTCAGCGGTGAAAGCAGCGTTAATGAGGGGCTCACGGTTGAACTATCAATCACCCACGACGCCTGAGCTGTTTCGCTCATGAGGCCTAAACTATCTTTTGCAAACACTGCGAGCGAGTGGTTTCCATCTGATAGGTTCTCAAGACTCAAGGGGCTCTGACATTGCGTCCATTCATTCTGATCAAGTTGACACTGAAAAGTTGCCGCGCGATTAGCCGAGAAAGAAAATTGAGCATTTTTCTGAGCGCTTGGCGAGGATGCGGGGCTAATCATCTGAAATGTTAGAAGGGGAACGCTGTGTTCAATGGCCCAGCCGTAGGTCAACGGCAGGGATTCATTACCGGCGTCGTCCACCGCCTTGACGCTGAACGTATGCTCGCCACTAGCGAGTTCTTCGAGCGAAACAGGTAAGGCGCACGGCGAAAATTCCTGCCCGTCGAGACTGCAGAGTGTCTTGGCGATCTCAGATATTGTAGCGTTGAACCGAGCCTCGGCGGCTGACGTGAGGGCAGCGGGAGTTTCGCTCCACGCAAGCTGGGGAGGCGTCAAGTCGACCACCCAGGAATGGCTGTCCTCAGTCGTTAAAATGCCTCGTCGATTAATCGAAACTCGGAACTCGTTAAGCCCTTCTGAGATTCCACGGAGGGAAACGGGCGAAACGCATCGGGCTGGTGTCTGGGAGTTTAATTGGCAGAAGGTCTTTGTGGGGTGAGTCGTCTTAAAACTAACCGTGATTTCATTAAGCTTCGTCGGTGATTGGGACGGGCTGAAATTCACAATTTCAACCGAAGCTGGTTTCTTAAGCACGTTAAAGCCATGCGATAAAACTGGCCCCTTGCCGTAACGAGAGTAGGCATAGACTCGAAAAAGATGTTTGCCTCGCTTAAGGTTCTTATAGGCGACAGGACTCTGACATCGGCGAAAGCGCCCATGGTCTAGAGAGCAGGCAAAATAGGAGCCCGATTGCGTGGCGTGAAATTTAAAGCCAATAGAACGAGATACCGTTTCAGTTTCGCTTGGGCTGATTGAGTCCATGATTGTCGATGGCGCGCCAGTCCGCGGTCGGATTGCCGAAGCGGGAACCAAAATCAGTTCGGCCGTTTCGAGATACTGAGCGAACTCTTTGGGGAGCCAGATTGTCATGGCTTGTTTCTTATGGTTAATCCGGATCCATTCGGTCAACCCTTGAGTTTCATCCGCCATCAATTCATTCAACGCAACCCAACTTACCCAAGACTTCTGACCATTAAACCAGCGGCAGTATTGCCTTGGGTTTAAATGATTGCGATGTCTGATGGTCTTACCGTTTAGTCCCAGGGCCATGGTTTGAGAAAGTTGATTCCAGGGCGATGTTTTCAAAAATGAAAGGCGCAGTACGACGTCGTAGCCCGTTGGCGGTTGGTAGACCCAAGCCGGGATATTCTTAAATTGGGCTTGATGGCCATTAAGCGCACTTGCTTTAACTCGATAGGAAGGGGTCGTCGTGCTGGCGGTCTGAGGCCAGACCAAGGCAACGACTGCTAAGAACCCTACTAAATTGAGGAGGCGCCACTTACGTTCCATAAACCATCCTTTTTAAGCCTTTTCATAGTATGCGCGGCTATTGTTGAGTAATGATGTGGTTGGTTTTAGGCGATCCACACAATTCATCTTGAGACCGATTTTCAGTCTTGAACATACTATTATCGGCTACTTACCGGATTGATTTGAGTCTGTGCGCGTAGGCATCAACTTTGCAATCACTGGCCGTATGAACCAATCACGAGGAGAAACGATGCTAGTGAATATCTCAAATCATCCCATCCACGAGGCCATCAGAATTCAGAAACTTAAGAGATGGTGGGTCGCTGAACAAATTGGGGTGCACCGCACCACGCTTAGGCGGTGGTTACGCGGCGAGACAATTCATATACGAAAGGAATCTGCGGTCGAACTCGCTCGCGTCTTGAAGGTTCCGTATGAAGCCCTCGCTCGCCATAGCAAGTGTTAAGACATGAGTGGTCACTCGCCCCACTTCATGGGTAGACCAAGCCATACTGAACTTAAGTTGCTACCAAAAACAAATCACTTAATGGAGATAACTGACTATGAAAAAACTAATCCTAGGGTTCTTAATTTCGTTTTCCTTAGTGTCCCAAGCCCAGTTCAGAGACCTGCAGACGGTTCGTGAGTTTCAAGATCTGATTGCCACCGCCGCAGTCCCTGTCGTCGTTCAATTCCATGCCTCCTGGTGCGGCCCCTGTCATTCACTCTCCGCCGTCTTTGGACGTGTTTCACAACAATACAGCGACAACCAAGTCATCATCGCAAAAATTGACGCAGATATTCATTCGCAGGTGAGTCATTATCTTCTCGGTGGTTATCCTACCGTCAGAACCTTTGAAAATGGAATGCTCCTCAATCCATCCTTCACGGGCTCACAAAGCGATAGCTATGTGATCAGTTTCATTGATAGCCTGCTCCAAACCGGCAGCTTCCCTCGGTTTTTAAGCTCCGAGCGTGGCGATATCTGCCAGCCGTAAACAGGGCGTTTGCCCACGCGGGATTCGTGCCCCCATTAGGGCACGGATACCGTAGGGGTGCTATTCGATGAGCCATCGAACGTCGTCTAAAGTAAGTTTTTTGAAAAGGCTAGAGTCAGCATTAATAACAGATTCGGCCAATTCACGTTTCGTGTTCTGCAGTTCCAATATTTTTTCTTCAACGGTATCTTTTGCAATCAGCCGGTACGCTGTGATTTTCTTTGTCTGTCCGATACGGTGCGTTCGGTCAATTGCCTGGCTCTCTGCGGCGGGATTCCACCAGGGATCAAGAATGAAGACGTAATCCGCTGCGGTTAAATTTAGCCCCACTCCTCCGGCTTTGAGGCTGATCAGAAAAGTTTGTACCCGGTCATTATTCTGAAAATGATTCACTCGGTCCTTTCGGTCTCGAGTCTTACCATCTAAGTATTCATAAGAAATTTTCTCAGCTTTAAACCTCGTTGCAATAATGCCTAGGAAAGTCGTGAACTGAGAAAAAACGAGAGCCTTATGGCCCCCTTCAATAACCTCCTTGATTTGCTCGACGAGAATATCAAGTTTGGTGCTCGAAGCTTTTTTCTTTTTGCTATCAATCAAGCCGGGATGGCAAGCAGCCTGCCTGAGCCTTAGCAGGGCTTCAAGTACCACAAACTTTGCACGCCCCATTCCGACATCTCTAATCTTTTGATTCAGATAAGTTTGGAAATAAAGCTTAAGCTCGTTGTACTGCTCTCGTTCAATCGGATTGAGTTCACAGTGTAGAATCTTTTCCGTTTTGGCAGGCAGGTCCTTAAGGACTTGAGATTTTGTCCTGCGAAGAATGAACGGGCGAAGAGCTCTTGAGAGGGGGTTCAATGGTGGCTTGATTGATCTGCCCACCCTCAATCACTCGGGACATCCTGTCGACAGTTGAATTACCCAAAAGGCCCGGGTTAATAAAATCCATCAGCGAGAATAAATCATCTAGAGAGTTCTCAATGGGGGTCCCGGTCATAATGAGTCGATGCAAGCTGTGTAATTGTTTGCAGGCGACCGACGTCTGAGCCTTTCTGTTTTTGATCGCCTGAGCCTCATCTAATATGATGTAGTTGAATGCGAGTGTCTTTAAATACTCCATGTCGAGCCTTAGCGTCGCGTACGTTGTAAGGATCAAATCAGCATGGGGAAGTTCAGCGATAAGCAGTTTTCTCTCTGGGCCCGTATAATTCATAAGCTTGAGGCTAGGGACAAATCGTTTAGCCTCGTCGATCCAGTTAAATACCAAACTTTTGGGGACGACCACGAGGGAGGGGAGTTTTTCTTTGGGTCTTCTTACAAAGTGAGTCCGTTGGCGTTCTAAATGGGCGAGAACTTGAACCGTCTTGCCCAGCCCCATGTCATCTGCAAGAATTCCACCGATCTCACATTCATTCAGAACCCTTAGCCATTGTAACCCCTGCTTCTGATAGGTTCTTAACGTTCCTTTGAATTCAGCTGGGGCCTCATCTTTCGTAGGAGTGTCGAGCGCATTGAGATGATTTCTCAGTTTTTTAAAGTTCAAGTCGACTTTGACGCTCGTATCATTTTCTAGCCAACTATCGAGTAGAATTGCTTGAGATTTGCGAAATCGCACCGAGTTCTCGGTGTCGCTTCCAAAGGTTGCGAGTACTGAATATTTTGATAGCCATTCCTCGGGGAGCATTCCCACTGAGCCATCATCAAGCGCAACCATGCTGTCGCCACGTCGTAATGCTGCCAGAAGTGCAGGGAGTTCAATGGATGATCCGTTCGGATAGATTGCCGTGCCCTTTAAGTCTAGCCAATCGACTCCGGAACTTAGGCTTACCGAAAAATCTTGGACCGATTGAATTGGCTTCCCTTCTGCCTCAACGTCCCACCCCCAAGAAATGATCTCCTTGGCAATCCGAATGAAATCGCGGGATCTAACCTTAAAATTAAAATCGTGGTTTAGGCGAGCTGGCGCTACGGCAAGGCCTAGGGATTCAAGGCGTCGAAGAAAATCCGCTTCCTGCATTGGATTGCGCTCGATGATCCGCCGGTGAGCACGGTCGATAACAGAGCCTTCAGGGGATAAAGAGCCTATGAGGAGATCTTCATACTTAAAAGAAAGTCGAAGAAGCACTGCAAAAGTATTTGCCCCTGTTGGCGCCGAAATCATGCTGACTTGGGGCTTGGCGATTCCAGCCACATGTTCCCAGCGAAGTTCATCAGGCCAAATAATTGAGGGCTGTTTGTGCGCTTGGTAGAAGGCGCTAACCCAATCATCTGCTTCGGCTTGTGGAAATACGATGCCCTCCCCATCTCTAAGAGATACGAGCCAACCAAAATTCTCGGTGGAATCACGCAACGCCACGCAATCGGGAAAAACAATCAATCCATCAGATAGGATAACAAGGGCTGAGTCCACTTCTCGAGTTTCAGTATCTCTGAGAAAAAAACCCTTAACGTGAAAATGAGTTCCATCGTTTGCAATCCTCAGCTCGAATTTCCAGGCTGCGCCCCGATCCCAGGCAAGCGTTTGCACTGTAGCGGATGGGATTGTTTCCGGTATGGGTTTGTAAAAGAGCTTGCCAGCGTCGCAAATCTTGGGAAACACAACACCGTATACGCTAGGAGTAATCACTGCTTTGAGAGATTTGGCTGTCCGAGTATCATAATAGTAATACGGCTTATTCTCGATTCCGGTTGCTAGAAGCAGAGATAGGATTTCTTGGTCAATCGGGTCGTGGTAACCCGACACACTGTCTTTCGAGACCGGGTGGAGCTTTAGGTCTCCAAGTTCTCCAGTTTTTGTTTTTTCTCTAGTGTGAAATTGGATGGTGAACTGCCCCGATTGGCGTGTGGCTAGAAGGTCAAATGAAAAATACGCGCTCCGAGTTTTCTTGGCGTTTCCCCTTGAAGATTGGCGCTTTCTCAGCTCCGCATGATCGTAGCCCTGAATAGTCTCAAGTCGTCTCTTCCAAAACGGAGTCGTGTCTTGGGTGGGGAGACTGTCTGGGCGACTTAGCCGTTCGAGCGAAGTAAGTTGCGAGAAATCGAGTTGGCTATCAACTTGAAGGATCGCCGCCCAAAGGTGCTTACAGTTATCTCCGCCAGCGAAATAGGGGCAGTTACAATGGAAGCGGATATTTTGGGGACCCTTCGCGCCACCCCAATCAAATTGGACTTTATAATCTTGAGACCCCCGCACCAAAAAACAAACCGAAGTGCCGTTTTCTGAACCCAAGGGGGGGCCAACTCTACCCGAGCTAAAATACTCATCTCCGCGCCTGCGAATCTGAGTGTCGAAAAGGCGCGCGCAGAGCGTTGCGAATGACAATGGATTTGGGTCCCTAGAGAGCATCGGAGGCTTTTCTACGAGACCTAAGGGTCAACGGCAACGAGATTGTCTGATTTACGGAATAATTCAGGCCTTTTCCCTCGCCTTCACCCGACTCAAACCGCCGCCCGCCCAAATATCAAGAATGAACCGATTTATATTTGCTGAGAAACGAGATCAGCCAAGGCCGTCTGTCGTTTGCGGTTGTCAATTTTTCCGACGGCGATCGCAAACGCCCGGCGGTTCCCTACGAAGACAGCGAGTTTCTTCGCACGAGTCAGCCCCGTGTAAATGAGGTTCCTAAAGAGCATATTATAGTGCTGATTGAGCACCGGAATGATAACGGCCTGAAACTCACTCCCCTGGGATTTATGAATGGTAATCGCATAGGCTAGCGCAAGATCACTAAGGTGTTCATTTTCGTAACGCACACTGCGCTCTTCGCCCCCACTAAAGCAAACTTCGCAAGCGGTCTTCTCGGGATCAATATTGGTGATTTTTCCAATATCGCCGTTGAAGACGCCAAGCTCATAGTTGTTTCGCGTTTGAATCACACGGTCACCGGTTCGAAAGAGTTTGGCCCCGACTAAGATCTGGCGTTTGCCGGGAGTTTCTGGATTGCTAATGCGTTGGAGGTTTTCGTTGAGATTAAGCGTGCCGAGTGTTCCACGCACTTGAGGGGTTAGGATTTGAATCTCCGCACCCTTCCCGAGATGTTCTGGGATAGTCTTGGTATAAAGCCGAATGGCGGTCTCAACTGCCGTTAAGCCATAATGCAGAGATGACCAAGGATGGATGGATTTTAAAACGGCAGTCAACGCTTCCGTCTCAGATTCCGCTTGGGCTAGCTTATTCAGATCCACGTGCTTAAATTTTTCAGGGATGGTAAAGGCGGCAGCCGGACCCATCTGATCTTCAGTAAGTTGGGGCCGGTAAAGCGATTCGATCTCGATGCCCTCATTAAGAACGTGCCCAATGGCAGAGCGGGCAGCGCGGATGAACATGGCTTGTTCTTTTGTTGCTTCGTCCGAATCCACAAACAGGCAGTCGTTGCCTTCAGCAAAAGCGCCAGGCTTTGCGAGCGGGGATTCTATCCGAGGGATAGTGCCGGTATTAATTTCATGAGCGTAGCGAATGATTAAAGATTCTTGGGCTTGGCGAAAAACTTTGGATAGCCGAAACCGTGGGACGTTAGTGGCCTTTAATAAATCCGCTAGCACATTGCCAGCCCCTACCGCCGGAAGTTGATCAGGGTCACCGATGAACAGAACTTGGGCGCCGTACGGGACTGCCTTAAGCAGACTTGCCGCGAGACTGATATCCAGCATGGATGTTTCATCGACAATCAGAAAATTCGTCATAAGCGGGTTTTTCTCAGTACGTTTAAACCCATTCTTATCCGGTGCCCACTCTAAAAGACGGTGAATGGTTTTGGCCTCATGGCCGATGACCTCAAGCATCCGCTGGGCGGCTCTTCCTGTGGGGGCTGCCAGCAAGACTGTTTTCTTCATCGCCATTAAAAGCTGAACCAATGCTTTTGTACAAGTTGTTTTCCCGACGCCAGGGCCTCCCGTAAGGATGGCAAAGGGCTGACCTGTGATACCACTGATAGCAAGCAGTTGCTCGTCGCTAAGTTCAATGGCGTGTTTGAGGCAGTACCGATCGATCCATGTGCTGATTCGATTGCGGTCAATCGAGACCGACTGAGATAAAAGCGCTAAAACTGATTTCGCCGCTGAGAGCTCATCAAAATAAAGTTTCTTGGAGTAATAGCAGTCAGCGAGTGTCCCTTCGCGTGTGAGTGGGCGGCACTTAATCTGGTCGGTGGAAAGTAAGTCATGAAGCACAGCTAGGATTCGTTCAGGGGCGATGGGCCCTCGTAAAAGTTCCAATGAATTTTCAATGATCTGGCCCTGAGTTAGAAAGCAGTGCCCCTGCTCGCGGCTCGCAGCAAGCACGTGCCTGATGCCGGCTTCGATGCGTTTCTCCCCTGTTCGCTCAAAGCCCATCGATAGCGCAATATTATCAGCCGAGAAAAAACCGATTCCATAAATATCGTGAGCCAGTCGGTAGGGGTTGGCGGATACAATCTGAATCGCCTGATCTCCATAAGTCTTATAGATTTTGGTTGAGAAAAGGGTGCTGACTCCGTAACCCTGGAGAAAGATCATCACATCGCGAATCGCGCGGTGCTCATTCCAGGAGACTGTAATGGCTTTGAGTTTTCCTTCAGCAATCCCCGGGACCTTCATCAGTGCGTTGATGTCATTTTCAAAAACACTGAGGGTTTTTTCCCTGAAATGCCCGACAATTCTTTTAGCGGTTGCTGGGCCCACGCCGCGAATGAGCCCTGAGCCTAGATATTTCTCAAGTGCCGCTGACGTTGCGGGCTTCTTCTCAATTGCGCGCACAGCCCTAAACTGTTCGCCATGCTTGGGGTGGTTGCCCCAGGCTCCCCAGAATTCCATCGTCGCGCCGGCAAAGACCTGGGCTTGATGGATCAAGACTGTGCTGAGTCGGCCGGGATCTCGAAACGACGCCACTTTCAGAACCGACCAGCCATTCTGTTCATTATGAAAGGTGACGCGCTCGACGATGCCCGTGAGGCATTCAAGCTTCTCCTTTGCTGTGCTATTGCCGCGCTGATCCATTGAGTCAAAGCAATATCATAAGACTTGGCGAAATCGCATGGATGGATCGATAGTGTCTAAATCTAATACGTCGAGTCTTAAGTGTGTTTAGGGGGTGAATGACTTAATTTAATTGATCTGGCCCAAGGTGCCGAGAAGAGAGGTGTGAATCTTGCTGAACGAAGGAGGGTGACAAATCTCGACGGCCTTAGGGGTCTCTGCGTACTTTTTGTGGTTTTCGCGCATGCAGTCGAAAGAAACTCAAAGTTCGGCGAACCCAGAATTGCTTTCGCTCAAGAATTAGGCGAGCTCTCTTTGGGGGTTCTGTTTATTCTCTCAGGATTTTTTATAACGCTTATCCTAAGAAAAGATCAGATCAAAAACGGCCGCATTAATTTTAAGCAGTTCTATTTTCGTAGACTCACAAGAATATTGCCACCAGTATTTGCATATATTTTTGTTTTAGCTATCCTTAAATCAACCGCTATCGTGACCAGACTCGATACGGGAGAACTCCTAACCAGCTTGTTTTTTGTTCGTAACCTGTATCCGGGAAGCTTCTTCACCGGTCACTTCTGGACGCTTGCGATTGATGAACAGTTTTATTTATTTTGGCCCTTGCTTCTGACCATTCTCCCCTTGAATTCAAAAGTGTTAAGAGCCTGCTTCGTCGGATTGTTTGCTGGTGCGCCTTTCGTCTTTGCGTATGGTGGGATTTTACCGGTTGTTAGTTCGCAAATCGTAGCATCTATGATTATCTCAATGGGATGTGTACTCGGCCTACATGAATGTTCATCTAATATGTTGTTGAAACGATTGCTATCTCTTCGAATCTTTGTCCCTATGGTAATTGGCTTGTTGGGTTGTTCGTTTCTCGTGGAGATCGAATTCGTCCAATCATTCTATCTAAGATCATTTGCTGCGGCCTTTATTGTCTATTTTTTGGCAGTAAACGATTTGCAACGAACTCTTTATAATAAATTTCTGAATATGCGCGTCTTTGTTTTTCTCGGAAAGATTTCATATAGCCTTTATGTTTGGCAGCAACTATTATTTGGCATCAATCCCCCCTCATTCCGTTCAATTCCTCTGCGAATACTCGTTTGTATTGTTATGGCAATCGCTAGTTACTACATCATTGAACGACCCGTTCTGCGCTGGCGAGATAGGCGTCAGGGTAAAATGCCACTAAAACCGGAAGGATCGGTTTTTTTTCCTTTCAATCCCAGTAAAATTGCGTCCATGACGCAAGCAACATCTAAAGAAGTGTGAGAGCGTAAAAATCCTAAAGCCCAGTGGCTGAGCTGTCCGACAAGAAGGTGGGAGACTTTGAGATGGAAAAGGCCACGATCCAATCATTCTTTGCGACTGCGTCATGGATTCGCAAGCTTACGATGATATTGGTGTGGGCGCTGATGGCATTCGCGTTAGCGCTTACGGGAATTTCTATCCACAAAATTATCTGGATACGGGGCGCTGAGGTTCGAAGAGCTGAGGTGCGTCATGCGGCAGAGCTTGAGGCGAAGAAGCATATTCCCGCTCCCGAATACACCTTTCCATTTCAGATCCGAGAACTTGCGGCTGGCTTTTACTCGAAGCGCACTCGACGAGTCCACACCGCACAGTTCAACCTAACCTTTGATTGTCCCAGTGAGTTTGTTCAGAATGCGATGCTGATTCACCGGCCAATGATTCTTGATGTGATCTACGAAGTTGCTCTGAGTATCCCGTTTGAGCAAATTACGAGCCCAAAGGGAATCCAAACGTTTAAGAAATCTCTCATGGCGGCGCTTTCTCCCAAACTCAAGCAATACACTCCTCGCGAACTAGTCGTCGAAGACTGGATTATCGAGCCCTAATCATAGTCTGCCGTTTTTTGTCACCGCTGTGATCTTCTGCGACACCTGTCACGATCTCTAACATGAAAACTGAGCGTGGACGGTCGTGGCATGCTTCTTGAACTACCCTCTCAGGGAGAAGGCGAGTTCCATGACTTGCGTGATAAAGTTTGGAGGGTTTTAAAGTGAACCGAATAGTGAGTTTAGTTGCGTTAAGTTTCTTATTGGTGGCGTGTGGAAAGAATGAAGCCATTCGACAGGCTGCCCCTAATACGCCAACGGTTCAAGCGCCCGCACCAAGTCAGCCGATTCAGCCGCCTCCAGGCGGTGGAAATGGCGGCGGAGGGTTTAACCCTCAGATGCCCCAAGGCTATCCCAATGCCTACTATCCGTTTTTACCCATTGATAATTACTGCCGAGATAATCCGACCTATGCCAATCAGTGGGATGTCCAATGGAACCAATGGACCAACTATTCAAATTACTATGGCTACAGCCAATATGATTTTAATCGTTTCTGGTTTGAGTACTGCCCACAGTATTGGACGTCAGCGCCCATGGGCCAGCTTTATGAATACTTTGATACGAGCTTCTATTTCTGGGTGAATGTTGACACTCAGTTTGCCTCAACGGCCGATCCAAATTACTTCTGGAGTTCCTACCGCTAAAGCGGGTGAGTCAGGTCAAATTCTTGACGCCGCTATCAGAAAGCTGACGTTCGGCAAGATGCGTCGTGCGTGAACATGGGTCATATCTGTGGCACCTGAATTGCAATGACATAGGTGGGGATCTACGAATTTTCTGTCTTACCGCGTAATCCACTTCAACCTAATCACAATCAATTTAAGTCGCAATTCAGAAGGTGGGCTTATGGCAACCGAAGCTAAGAAACCGGATCTAAAAGTTGTTGAGGAGGCTGCAAAGGCTCCGAGCGAAAAAAAAGCCAAGGATTGGTTAGGGCTTATTGTGCTCGTCCTTGTGGTCATTAACGTTGGCGTGGTAGGCGCCATGGGATTTTTTATGAGCAAGATGTGGGGGCATATTCGAATCCTGCAATCCGTTGTTGAAAAGCCAGAACCAGCGCCGGTAGTCGTGGATCAGCATGGAGCGATCGGTAAGGACCTTGAACCGGCTAAAATTGGAGTGCTTTTCCCCATGGAAAGCTTCCTGGTGAATATCCAAAGTGAGCAGGGCACGAAGTTTCTTCAAACCCAAATGGAGTTTGAATTAGCCGACCCAAGTATTGAAGAAGAGCTTTCGAGAAAGAAGGCAGCGGTTAGAGACGCAGTCATTGTCCTGTTAAGTTCAAGGACCTACCAGCAGCTTCGTCAAGCGGATGGCCTTAAAGATCTTAGGCGAGAAATCATATCTTCCGTTAACCATTTACTCACTTCGGGAAAAGTCCGCGAAGTGTATTTTACTCAGTTTCATTTCAATTGATCGATTCACACTGTAGTTAGCGAGGTCTTTAATGGGAGAAGTGCTTTCACAATCCGAAATCGATGCCCTCTTAGCGGCCGTTTCTACGGGGGAGGTTGAGACCAAGGAGACCGTCTCGGCAGACGCTAGTGAGGATATGGGCGATTGGGTAGCCTATGATCTCACAAGCCAAGAGAAGATCGTCAAGAATCGGTATGTGGCGCTTCAAGGGATTCACGAGCGTTTCGCGCGCCATATGCGGATGTCTCTGACCAATCAGTTCAAAAAGAACGTGTCCGTTAACGTCAGTAATATCGACTATATTCGTTACGGAGAGTATGTCGCTAATATTCTTCTCCCGACTTCGATCAATGTGCTCACGATGTCAAATCTCAAAGGCCATATGCTGCTGATTGTGAGTTCGAAGTTAGCTTATGCTCTAATGGATGCGTACTATGGCGGAATCGAAAGGCCATTCACTAAAGTCGGCGGTCGCGATGAATTCACGACGATCGAAAATAATATGATCTCGAAGATTATTGAGATCGCAACGCTAGACCTTAAGCAGGCATGGAAATTAAATTATCCCATTGAGCTTGAGTTCTTGCGCGCTGATTCGAACCCAAACTTTGTGGGCTGTATCCATGCCTCTGAGCACGTCGCGGTTGTGAATATTGATATCGAATTTGAGAATCTCTCAGGGCCCTTAGTGATTATCGTTCAACTTAAAGCTCTGGAGTCAATTCATTCTGCTCTGTCGATTGAGGTGGTGGGTGATACGAGCTTTGATTATTCCGCCTGGTCCGAGCATTGGAGACAGCAAATTCTAGATATCCCACTTGATGTCCGGGTCGAATTAGGTGGAGCCGCACGCAAGCTAAGGGATGTGTCATTGTGGAATCCCGGCGACGTGCTTTTGCTTGAACAAGATTCTGTTGCTCCCTTAGAAGTTAGAGTCGAGGGCTTATTAAAACTCAAAGGCGTGATGGGAAATTTTAGAGGCAATCATGCGGTTCGTGTGACCGAGTTGAAGCTGCCTACGAAAGAAAAATAAATTATTACAAGGAGGAGTTATGGACGAAGCCAACGCGACAAAACCAAATGAGGAGTCAGGGTCGGACGGTAAACCGGCGCTGACGTTGCATGTTCAATCCGGCACGGATGCGGACCCAAACTCGATTGATTTTGTTTTAGATATTCCGTTGAGAGTTACAGTCGAGTTGGGTCGGGCAAAAATTCTGGTTCAGGATCTTCTTAAATTGCATAAGGGGTCAGTGATTGAACTCTCCAAAATGGCTGGGGAGCCTCTCGAAGTTCTCGTTAACGACAAGCTCGTGGCTAAGGGTGAGGTTATCGTTGCGAATGAAAAGTTTGGGGTTCGGTTAACGGATGTTGTTGCGCACGCCCAACGGATACGACAACTAGGTGAGGGATGAATATGATCCGATTAGCAATGGCGATCATGGTGGCTTCCAACGTACTTTGGGCTGAGTACGTGATTGAAAGCGTTCAGTTTCAGGATGCTGAATCCTCAAGGATTATCATTGAGGGTTCCGGAAAGATGCAGGAAATTCCGAAACCAACGATCGACCATAACAGCATCGAATGGCGTCTTCCTTCAGCGGCGCTCTCCGAAACCTTGGGAGCCAAAGTTGATCATGTTGCCCCGTCCGCTCTTTTGCAACGTTATACGATCTACCCCATCCAACCCAAAGGGGTGGCGGTAAAGATCCTTGTGAATGGAGACGAAAAAGGACTCGTCGACAGAACTAAACTCGTTGCGACGGGGAATCGAATCCAGTTGGATGTGAAATACCCAACGATTCCGAATGCGACCTTGGCCCTTCTGAGTGAGGAACACAAACCGTTAGCGCTGGGGGCTTCTGATGGAGCGGTCATGGAGAAGCGCTCGTGGAGTGGAATGATCTGGGGCATTGCTGTGGCAGTTCTCGCGATCAGTGGGATTGTTGCCGTGGGCTATCGGGTTCTTAAGAAGAAGGGCGCGACTAAGGGGACAAGGAAGTATCTTGTCGAAGCTTTAAGTGTCTGCCCCGTGGGGACGAAATCATCTGTTGCTCTGGTGAAAGTTGGGACGGATTTTATTCTTGTGGGTGTCAGCCCCACTCAAGTTAATTTTTTAGCAAATCTCGACAAGCTTTCGGAAGAGTATTCTCAGGAATTTCAATACGAACGGTCGGCTTTTAAGCAGGCGGTTCAGGATGAATTTAAAAAGATCCGTGGTCCAATCCCTAGCGTTTAATTGGTATAACGATGTCATACTCTCTATACACTCTCATCACGCGTGTTCTTACGGTTCTGGCACAAGCCGCTCCGAATCAGGCGGCGTTACCACCTATTCAACTTTCTGTTGGGGGCGTGAACAGCCCTGAGCAGGCGGCCGTTGTTCTTAAAGTGATTGCGCTTCTGACCCTGCTTGCCCTTGCGCCATCTCTTTTGATTATGACGACTTCTTTCATTCGGGTTGTCATTGTCCTTTCTTTTGTCCGTCAAGCGATTGGTACTCAAGTGCTTCCGCCCAATCAGCTCATCGTGGCGTTATCGCTTTTTCTAACTGCGTTTATCATGGCCCCAGTGTGGAAGAGTATCCACGCCGAGGCGCTCAACCCCTACATGGAGAATAAAATAAGCTACCAAGAGGCCCTTGGATATACCGAGGCGTCCATGCGGAACTTTATGTTCAGTCAAACTCGGGACAAGGATTTGGGCCTATTTGTAAAGCTTGCCAAGATGGAGAAACCTCAGAAGCGCGCCGAGGTTCCGACCTATTTACTGATTCCTGCCTTTATGATTTCTGAATTAAAAACCGCGTTTCAAATTGGATTCATGATTTACGTCCCCTTTCTGATTCTAGACATGGTGATCGCATCCATCCTCATGGCGGCCGGCATGATGATGCTCCCTCCCGTCGTCATTTCATTACCCTTTAAGTTAATTCTCTTTGTCCTAGTGGATGGATGGCAGTTGATCGTCGGGTCCGTCGTTAAAAGCTTTGGTTAGTCCTTGGAGGCCCTGTGTCCACCGAACATGTTCTCGATATCACCCGTGAAGCGCTTAAGATTTCAGTGATGATTTCGGCACCCATTCTGATCTGTGGTCTGGTAGTCGGTGTGATGACCAATGTTTTTCAGGCAGTCACTCAAATCTCCGAGACGACATTGGCCGTGGTGCCTAAGATGCTCGCGATGATGTTGGCGTTTGCGGTGTTTATGCCATGGATGATCGATATGATCGTTGATTTTACGACGCAACTTCTCTCAAGTATCCCAAATATTATCCGATGAGCGAAATCTACCCACAGGATTTAATGCAGTACCTGCCGATCCTCTATATTGCTATTCGATTGGGCGGTGTTTTCCTATGCCTTCAGTTCTTTTCAAGCCGAGTTGTCCCCTGGGCCGTGCGGGGAGTCTTGATTTTGGCCTTGGCTCTCGTGTTGTTTCCCTTGCTCAAGGACCACTTGCCACCTGTGGAAAATTCAGTTCCGCTTCTGGGCCTTTACGCCATTCGGGAATTTGGCGTGGGCTGTTTGATGGGGTTTGCGGCACAGATGACGGTTGAGGGATTTAATTTAGCGGCGCAGTTCATTGGATTTCAGATGGGCTGGGGTAGCGCGTCCTTGATGGACCCTCAGACTCAGAGTAATGTCTCGATTCTAGTCCCGTTGCAGGGTTGGTTGGCCCTTCTTGTTTTTCTCATTCTGGATATGCACTACGGGGTCCTTGAGTTATTCGTGCAGAGTTATGAAATTATCGGCGGGTCATCAGAGAACTTTGCGCTCGATCCGAAGACCGCATTGGTACTCATTACGGCGGTGGGTAAGGTCTTCGTGATCGCTGTCCAGATGGCAGCTCCTTTTACGCTGGTTATCCTTCTGGTGAATATGGCGATGGGAATGGTGGCGCGGCTCTTACCCCAGATGAATGTGATGCTGATGAGTTTTCCCGTTACGATCACGGTGACACTAGTTGTCATGTACTTTCTGACCCCAGACCTATTGAATTACGTCGAGAACAGAATGGGTGATATCTCGGCAGACGTGGTTCGTATCTTAAAAAGTGTTTAGGGAAAAAAGCTAGGAGTCTATGGCCCTATTTGATGACCAAGACGAAGATCGTACCGAAACCGCAACGGCTTATCGCCGTGAGGAATTTCGCAAAAAGGGCACGGTGGCTCTGAGCCGCGAAGCGCTGTCGGTCGTTCTCTTATTAGGCGTCGGCGGGAGTCTTTATTTCACAGCGGGTCAGATCCTAACTGAATTTAGGATGGTGGTTGAAAAGTGCTTTGTCTTTGCCTCGGTGAGTGTGATGGATAAGCAGGCGGCACTAGAGCTTAAGAATGTTGCCATGAAATCGTGGTTCTGGATGGTGGGACCTGTGATGTTAACGGCGATGGTTGCTGGGTTTTTAGCGTCGGTGGCCCAGGTTGGATTCTTTGTAACCTGGGATCCGTTGGCTGTGAATTGGGCTCGGATTAACCCGCTGGAAGGTGCCAAACGAATCCTATCCGGTCAGGGGCTGGTCGATGCCATTAAGGCTTTTTTCAAATTAGGGTTAGCGGGATGGATTACTTGGGTGTTTTTGAAGGGGGAGATCCTAACCACGCATTCGTATTTAGGGCGCAATGCGGAGGAGAGCCTTCGGTTCACCCTAATGAGTGTTTCAAAATTATTTTTTATTCTACTTCTTGCTTACGGTGTGTTGGCCATTGCCGATTATTTCTGGCAGTGGATCCGCGTTGAAAAGCAGATGAAAATGACCCGACGCGAAGCCAAAGAGGAATTTAAACTTCGAGAGGGCGACCCACTCATTAAGTCGAGGATCAAAAGTATTCAAAGGCGTTTAGCTCGGAGTCGAATGATGGACGCGATCCCAAAGGCCGATGTCGTTGTCACAAACCCGACTCACTTTGCCGTCGCCATTCAATACGATCCGGAAACGATGGCGGCTCCTAAGGTGATCGCGAAGGGTGCTGGATTAATCGCGCTTAAGATTAAAGAGCTTGCGCGATTTCATCATGTGCCGGTGGTTGAGAATAAACCCCTCGCCAGAACGCTATTTAAAGAAATGGAAATTGGGCAGTCGATTCCGAAGGAATTATATAAGGCCGTGGCCGAAGTCCTAGCCTATGTGTACAGGCTTCGGGATAAGACTCGGTCCGTCATGAATCGGATCGACCCCGCGTCTCAGCCACAGATGGCTTAGTGCCGGTGACTCAAATCGAAACGGTTCAGAAAGATTAATATGACTGAAACTCGCATTCTAGGTATTCCAGTAAATACTCTTTTTAAACATACCGATCTGCTCGTTGCAGGCGCCGTGCTTGGCATTCTTTTAGTCATGATTCTTCCAGTCCCTGCCGGGCTGATGGATATTCTCTTTGTCACCAATATCACGCTCAGCATCGCCATCCTTTTGGTGTCGGTCTATTCGGGAAGACCGCTGGATTTCTCGGTTTTTCCAACCATACTACTTTTCTCAACGCTCTTTAGGTTATCGCTGAACGTCGCATCCATTCGATTGATTCTGCTTCATGGTCATGAAGGAACCTCAGCTGCCGGTCATATCATTGAAACATTCGGAAATTTGGTCGTTGGAGGATCCTACGTTGTTGGAACCGTCATATTCATTCTTCTGATCGTCATTAACTTTGTTGTGATCACCAAGGGTTCTGGCCGCGTGGCGGAAGTGGCTGCTCGATTTATTTTGGATGCGATGCCCGGTAAGCAAATGAGTATCGACGCAGACCTTAATGCCGGTCTAATCACAGAAGACGAAGCCCGCACGAGAAGGCGTCGGATTGAGCAAGAAGCGGATTTCTACGGGGCCATGGATGGTGCCAGCAAATTTGTTCGAGGAGACGCGATTGCTGGGATTGTGATTACCGTCATTAATATCATTGGTGGGCTTGCCATTGGAATCTTCCAGAAGAATCTTGATCTTGGGACCGCCGCCCAATTTTATACGCTGATGACGATTGGTGATGGGCTTGTCACTCAGATTCCAGCTCTGATTGTTTCAACCGCAGCTGGTATCGTCGTCACTCGTGCGGCATCGGGAGAGGATCTGTCACGAGAAATGGCTCGCCAGATTCTGCTTAAGCCCCGACCGATGGGTGTTACCGCCGGAATCTTGGTCCTTCTAGCGCTAACTCCCGGGCTGCCGGCGATTCCATTTCTGGTCTTGGCCGTCGTGGTCGGTGGGATCGCGTGGGGGGTTCGTGAGTACGAGCGGATAGAGAAAGAAAAGGTGCGTCTGGAGGAAAGAAAGAGTCTGGAGACGCAGGCAAATGAAACGACGACGCCACCCGAAGTGGATACGCTTGAAGTCCAATTGGGTTACGGGCTAGTCAGCCTTGTGGAAGGCGATGGGAAGGGTGATCTCGTTGATCGGATCTTTGGGATTCGTAAAGAGTTTGCGAAGGAAATGGGAATTATCGTCCCAAAAGTAAGGATCAAGGACAATCTTGAACTGCAACCGGCGCAGTATGTTCTGATGATTAAGGGAGTTTCCGTCGGAAGTGGCGAATTGATGCAAGGCTATGTGCTCGCGATGGACCCGGGCCAAGTTAGGAATCGTATCCCAGGAATCGAAACCAAGGAGCCAGTGTTTGGGTTAAGCGCACTTTGGATTCCTGAGAAGTCTCGGGAGAAGGCCCAAATGGAGGGCTATACCGTCGTTGATAATGGCACCGTGATCGCAACCCACTTGAGTGAAATTATTCGGCGCCATGCTTATGAGCTTCTGGGGAGACAGGAATTACAGATGTTGATTGATAACCTGATTAAAACGCACCCCAAAGTTGTCGAAGAATTAATTCCCAATATTTTGCCCCTTGGGACCGTGCTCAAAGTGGCGCAGAACCTTCTCAGAGAAGGAGTCCCCGTTCGAGACTTAGTTTCGGTCTTTGAGACCTTAGCAAACTTTGGTGGGCAGTCCAAAGACGCTGAAGTGTTGACCGAGTATGTGAGAGCGGCTCTGGCCCGAACCATCACAGCCCGTTTGATGGCCGATGGTAAGGAACTCGAAGTGATTACGTTCCACCCCACGGTCGAGGAGCTTTTGATTCGCTCCTACCAACGCACTGAGCATGGGTCGCAGATGAGTTTGGAACCTGGCTATTTTGAGAAGCTCGTGCATGCCATCACTGGCCTAATGGAGACGACTGCTTTCACGACGGGTAACGCGGTCTTGCTCTGCCACCCTGTGATTCGGAGTCAAGTGCGGAAACTTTTAGAGAGATTCTTGCCAGGGTTAACGATTGTGTCAGCGAATGAAATTGCACCCTTTGCACGGATTAAATTGATGGGAAAGGTTGAGGCGTAGCATGTTGATTAAGAAATTTGAAGCTGAAAACTTAGAGCAGGCGCTGAGTATGATCAAGGCGGAACTTGGCCCGGACGCTCTGATCCTCTCAACCAATCGCAAAAAACGAGGCTTGTTTAGGTCTCCGACGGTTGAAGTGACCGCGGCATTTGATAAGCGTAGCGAAGCTAAGCCTGCCGATGGGTTTGATGAAAAAACTCTCCTAGATGTTTTTCCGCATCGCAAATATGACGAACCAGAAAGCCAAGATGAAAGCCAAGATGAAATCCAAGTCAGCATTCCAAAATCGCCGAAGCGGAGTTACGAAAGAGTGTCTCAGATCGGTGTGAGTGGCATTGGCGTCGGTACTGTCTTGCCAGTCCATCATTATGAGATTGGTTTTGTCGGCATGGGGGTGAGCGCTGACTCAGCCAAAACCCTATCAAGGCAAATTGTGATTGATTATCCCAAGCGCGAGCTTGTGGACGCTGATTTTCTTTTTAAAGCTAAAGTGAAAGCCTTAGCAAGCGATATCCCCTGTATTAGCCTAGATCAGATGGCAAAGAACCGGTCTTGGTTATTCGTCGGGACAGCTGGGTCAGGTAAAACGTCGGTGATGGTTAAAGTGGCGATCCAACTAAAGCAACTCGGACAAGCCGTTCAACTCAAGAGTCTTGATCGACGCAAGGTGATCTCTCGAACTGAGATGGCGGCTTATGGAAAGTTGATCAAGGTTCCGGTGAGCTTCGATGCTGATGACCGGCCATCCCATGGCGTTGAACTTGTGGATAGTCCGGCGATGCCACTCAACCGTCGAGATGATTTGGAACGATTCATGCGGCTCTCGGCAGGGCGCTCGGTCGTCTTAGTGGTGGATAGTTGCCATCGTTTGAGTGAGCTCATGCGTATCATCGATAAGGCTCGAGTTCTTCAGCCCTCAGCCATCTGTTTTACCCGAGCGGATCTAGCCGGGCAGTGGGGTGTGATTTACGATGTTTTAAAAGCCTCACGCATTCCGCTCTTAGCGGTCTCCCGCGGCGCGTCGTTTAAGACGCCCTTAGAATATTTTTCTTCAATTGAATTAGGCCGCTGGCTGATCCAGGGAAGCCAGGAGGCGTTTTTATGAATCGAGTGATTTCATTTGCCAGTGGAAAAGGTGGCGTGGGAAAAACGACTCTCGTCTCAAATCTTGGTTGGAGTTGGGCTAAGCAGGGCAATCGAGTCCTACTAATCGACGGAGATTGGGGTCTAGGTAAACTTTCGATTGCGCTCAATGCCAAGCCCAAAAAGACCATTCAAGATGTTCTGAATGGGAAAGTCTCCGTGAAGGATGCCGTCGAGCCCATCGCAGAGAATCTATCTCTGCTTGCGTCACCCTCCGGGATTAGAGGGTTTGAAGAGCTGGATGCCTCGATGAGACAACAGCTGTACTACCAGATTGAGGAGCTCAAAGATCAGTATGACCTAGTGCTTCTTGATCATTGCTCAGGGGTCGGCTGGGGGGTTTTGGAATTTGCAGCCGCGTCGCATCAACATGTCATCGTCACCACGACGGAACCTACGAGTTATACCGATGCCTATGCTATAATTAAACTCTTATCACAGCGTTTTTCAGTGCGTGATTTTTTACTGGTAACGACGATGAGTTACCAGCTCGCTGAAACCGAAGTTGTGATGAAACGATTTGTGAATTGGGTCGTGGAACAGTTGGGGGTTCGTATCGAGTTGATTGGGATACTTCCTTGGGAGCCTAAGGTTTCTGAGGCCATTTGTCGTCAGAAACCCTTTATCGAATGTTTCCCAAGAGACCCGATGGCTGAGCGGTTGCTTCGGCTGGGGCGAAAATTGAAAGTATCGGCAGTCCATCCCCATCATGGGCTCAAGTTTTTCTACGAAGGCAGCAGGGAGCAGTTGAACCCATAAGGAAACACTCAAATGGCAACACCAAAGAAAAAATATAAAGACGGGGCCAGAAAAGTTGATAAGAGAACCAAAGATAAATTAATCATCGAGTACGCTCCACTGATTAAGTTTATCGCCCAAAAGATTGCGATCCGTCTGCCTTCAAATATTGAATTTGATGATCTTGTTTCGTCTGGTGTGATTGGTTTAATGGATGCCATCGATAAGTACGATCCCACTCGAGATAATAAGTTTAAGACCTACGCTGAGTTTCGTATTCGAGGGGCAATTCTCGATGAACTGAGAGCACAGGATTGGGTACCTCGCTCGGTTCGAGAAAAGGCAAAACAACTTGAACGGGCGCACCTTCGTCTTGAACAGCGACTCGGAAGGCTTCCAAGCGAGGAAGAAATTACCGCTGAGCTGAATATGAGCAAAGACGAATATTTTGATTTATTGAATACGGTGAAGTCGGTTTCTATCCTAAGTCTTGACGAAGCAGGAAGCTTTAATAGCAGTGATCGCAAGAGCATCTTGAGTCTATTAGAAAGCTGTAAGATTCCAAGTCCGATGGCGCAGATGAATATCAAGGCAGTGAAGGAAGTCGTCACGGGAGCGATTGAAAGCCTACCGGAAAAACAACGGCTGGTATTAAGTCTGTACTACTACGAGGATTTAAATCTCAAAGAAATTGGTGAGGTTTTAGAAGTCACGGAGAGTCGCGTCTCTCAACTTCATACCCAAGCCGTGCTCTGGCTTCGCCGCAAACTACGATCTCATTTCGATGAGGAAGGTAATATTTGTGACGACCGACCACGGGGATGATGTCTTTCATGAGTTTTTCGCCTACCTAGGGGCCGATAAAGGTCTCTCGCATGCCTCGATATCGGCGTATTCATCCGATTTTGATCAATTCAGAGTCTTCTGCCGCGTTAAGTCCTGGGATATCTTTGAGCTCAAATCGAAACAAGTCCGACAGTTCTTGGCGCATCTTTCTAAAAACGGGATGAGCGAGCGATCGATCGCTCGTAAACTTTCGACGTTGAAGCAGTTCTATGTATTTCTCATGCGTGAAGATCTTTTGAAATCGGATCCGACCGAATTAGTGTCGGTACGGGTTAAAGCTCGAAAACTTCCTAAGCTTCTGAAAAAGGAAGAGATGATCCAGTTAATCGAGTCTGTCTGCGGAAAAAACGAAAAGGAAGTGAGAGACCGGGCTTTACTCGAATTATGGTACGCCTCGGGTTGTCGAGTCAGTGAAATCACAAAACTGCAGATCAGTGATATTGATTTCCAGGATGGATGGATTCGGGTCTTGGGAAAGGGTCGAAGATATCGGCAGATTCCCGTTCATGCGACTGCACTCGAATGGTGCCTGAAGTATCGAGAGATTCGCCACGGTTGGCTGATGGAACATAGTCTGAAGGAAACCGAGAAATTCTTTCTCACCCGTCGAGGAAAAGGGTTCACTCGCCAGGGAATCTGGAGACTCCTCAAGGACGCAGCCAAGATGGCAGGGATGAGCGATAAGATTCATCCGCATATGATTCGACATAGTTTTGCGACTCATGTTCTGTGTGGGGGCGCGGATCTTAGAGCCGTTCAAGAAATGTTGGGGCATCGCTCCATCGGAACGACGGAAATTTACACTCATCTTGATATTGAAAATCTCAAAATCATGCAGCTTAAGTACCACCCTAGAAGCTAAAGGAAGGCGTCTATGAAAGCGTTCCCAATCATTGGTAGTTGTGGGTTAATTCTCGCCCTCTCGGGTTGTGTCCTATCGCAACAGGAACCACCCCCAAAAGAGATTCAGAATGCTGAAATTACCGTCGGTACAGTCCAAGTTGAAGATTATCGGGGGATGATCGTTGGAGCGAGGGCCCTTGCGTTCTTCCAAAGAGCAAAGCGCCAAACTCAAATTGAGCGGCCGTCGTACGTCAGTCGGATTGAGGCTTTAGTGAATTCTGGTTATGAATGTCAGTCCCAAACTGTGGAAAGCACCAGTGGCGAGACAGAAACCACCTTTCTCGACGCTGGAAACGTGACTCTAGGCAGTGCGCTGGGTGGGGGTACTATCCCAATGGATAAGAGTGATAAGAATCGCTACAGGGTTGATATAAATAGTAATTACCCTGCAGGTCTCTACGAGGTTCAGGCATCGGGGACGTCTTCAGTTCCCGGTTTTAAACAGGCCTACCTATCGCTTCCCGAAGTCCTCGAAGACGGAAGTGTCAACGGCACTCGCTTTGAGGATGGCGGAGTCATCTCAGTCAATGCGCCCTTGCGGTTATCTTGGCGAGCTCCTGCCTATCAGGACAAGAATAATTTCATGTACGCCGAGATCTCCGTCCCAAGCAGCGAGACAGCTCTTCAGATCATTAGCTGTGGGGTTGAAGAAAAGGCATTTTTTGGGGGTGATTCCTATTATAATTGGGAGATTGCCCAGAACTGGTTGGCCAATCTTCCCGTCGGTAAATCAGCCAATATCCTTCTCGTTCGAGCCCATAAAGCGGCAGTTCAGGGAGACTCTCTGTATTTGTTGTTAAACGGCATGCGGCTTTACTATGGCATGGCACTGCTTCAGTAGCGACTACAGTTCAATATGCTCTTTAATTCCCTTCAATTCCCAGTCTTTTTTGCCCTATTCTTTATTGTCTTTGCGTTGATTCCCTCTCAGTACCGTAAAATATGGCTTCTAGTGGCGAGTTGCTACTTTTATATGGTGGCAATTCCTCAGTATGTGTTGATTCTGTTCGCGTTAATTGCGATTGATTTTGTGGCGGCGATTTGGATTGAGCGAGCCGAAGGGCAGAGACGGCATATCTATTTGGTTTGTAGCATTGTGGCGAACTTAAGTGCGTTGGTTGTGTTTAAGTATTTCAATTTTTTCGTAGGCAATGTCGAAGCTATTCTTGCGTCGGTGGGCTTAACGCCCTCACTTCCGCATTGGCAGTGGGCATTGCCAATTGGTTTGTCGTTTCATACCTTTCAATCGCTCAGCTATACCATCGAAGTCTACTACCGTCGGCAAACAGCGGAACGTAGCCTGCTAAACTATGCGCTTTATGTCATGTTCTGGCCTCAGCTTGTTGCGGGCCCCATTGAAAGGCCGCAAAATCTTCTGCCGCAACTCAGAGGGACGCTCAGGGTTGGGTGGGGCCGACTCTCTGAGGCCGTTCCGCTCTTGGTATTTGGGTACGCCAAAAAGATGCTCGTGGCCGATCGCTTGAGCCATATTGCAAATCCGATCTTTGCCGATCCATCTGTGCATTCAACCTCGACGCTTTGGTTGGGAGTCTACGCCTTTGCCCTGCAAATTTTCTGTGATTTCTCCGGCTATACCGATATCGCCAGGGGCTGTGCCAAGTTAATGGGCATCGATTTGATGGAGAACTTCAACCGTCCTTATTTGGCGTTGAGTATCACGGACTTTTGGAGGAGGTGGCATATCTCGCTCTCGACGTGGTTTCGCGATTATGTCTACCTACCGCTGGGCGGCAGTCGAGTGGGATCAGGGCGCGTGGTGTTCAATCTTGTGCTCGTGTTCTTAGTGAGTGGCCTTTGGCATGGTGCGAGTTGGAATTTCGTTCTTTGGGGGGCATGGCATGGCATGTGTCTAGTGGTGGAACGGCATTTCGGTTGGGGGACTTCAACTGCGAAATCTCAAATGGTTGGCCTAATGCGATGGGCTCTGACTTTCCATTTAGTGTGCCTGGGGTGGGTTCTGTTTCGGGCTCCCGATATGTCAGTTGCCATCACCTACTTTCAGGGGCTCTGTGGTTTAATCGATGGGACGATTTCAGTGGCATGGATTAGGCTTGTGACGGCGATGATCTTAATCGCTACGATGTTCAGTTCTGAGCTCTGTGTTCAGTGGTTTCAGGCAAAGCCCAAGTGGGTGAAAGTCTCGGTATACTATGGTTGTATCCTCGCCGTGATGGCTTTGGGCGTCTTGAAAGAGGAAGAATTTATTTACTTTCAATTTTAGGGTCCTAAAGGGTTCGAGCTTTGAACGCATGACTTTCGGTGCACCATTGATCCAGGAATTTCGGGTGAAGCGCAGAGCGTGCCACGGAGTACCGGTTTCGCGACCGGCGGGGACGGTCTAGTCATAGTTTATGCACGGAGCCGCCTTGCTCAATCCATTCGCACAACGATCGAACTGCAGCCAAAGTCTAGGGCGAATGGATTGAGCAGGCCGGTCTAAAACCGTGGTTTTCTCACTGACCGTCTCCGGCCGTCGCGAAACCGGTACTCCGTGGCACGCTCTGCTCTTCACCGGGATTTACCGCCAATTAACCCACGAATTCTTCAGAGGAACCCAATTTTAAATGAAAAATAAAAAAATCATTCTGCAAGTTCTGATGTTCTCGTCTCCTCTGCTAGTTCTCTGGCTCGTGCTTGAATACCACGCGTGGAAGCAGCAGAATAGTTACACCCTCAGACTCTCTGAGTATCTTGAGTCGCGAGACAGAGCCGAGGTTCTTGTCCTAGGGTCATCGCATGCTCTGGGCGTCAACGCGACACTCATGGGTGTCAGTGCGCTAAACCTTGCTAATGTTTCTCAGAGCCTTGGAGTGGATCGCGCTCTTTTTCTTAAACTAAGTCCAAGCCTCCCCAAACTTAAGTTGGTGATTCTTCCAATATCTTATTTCAGCCTGAGGTATCGCTTGAAAGATTCGCCAGAGTATTGGCGTGAATACTTTAATTGGCATTACTTCGGAGTGTTTGGAGATAGCAAGTGGACTTCAAAATGGGACGCGCGTTCGTTGAGTCTTGCTCTGACATTTCGCGCAGCTGAACCGAGTTATTTACTGAAGGAAACCAACTGGGGGAGAAAAGTCGCTTCTTGGATCAGTCCCCCCAAAGCGCAATCCGCAGCAATCGTAGACAATGCGGTGTCGACGAGTGACGGGAGGATGGGGGCTCAAAAGCCGTGGGGTCAGGCGGGTAGTAGCGAGGATAGATTACGGACTGTTCATAGTAGTATGAGTGCCGCCAACATCGACTATAACCTCAATGCCTGCCGCGATATCATGTCTGTGGCGAAAGCCCGTGGCGTTAAAGTCGTGCTTCTCACGCTGCCGGTATCTGAAGAGTTCTTGATCATGAGCCAACCGGGCATCTGGCGCGAACGTGACCGCGCCATTGATTTACTTAAAAAAGAATTTCCCGACACTGTCCATTTCGAAGACTTAAAGCAGGATATTCGACTGACTGATAAAGACTTCACCAACGCAGATCATCTGAGCCTAGATGCGTTTAATCAGCTCAGCGGCTGGTTGGGAAATGAAGTCGTAAAACCTCGTCTCGTTCCCAAGTAAGTTACGACTCGGTCGTCTCGAAGTTAATTAATTTATTGATTTTCGAGTTCTTCTCAAGCCCATTCAACAACTGGTTAATGAAATCCCCCTGAAGGGCCGAGGTGGCGGCAGCGTCGACTGATTCCACCTCTTTTTTATAGTCGACGCTTTTTGCAGGCGTGAAGCTGAGGAGCTTCAAGTAGTAGTAGTTATTCTGATGGTAAGCCAGCTTGCGCGAGATTTTATCCTTGGGCGTAAGGTTATAGACTTCATCGAGAACTGTGTCGCTTTGGCCAATTTGGGGAACATACCCTTCGGCTAAGGAGAATGGCCCCGTCTTTTTCAGTTCAACCCGTTGAGATTTCAGTTCGGCATCAAGACTCTTTCCTTCGGATACCATCTTCTCCCATTTGGTTTTAAGCTCGGTCGAGAGCTGCTTGGATTGGCGTTCATGCAGAAGGGCTTCGGCAATCTTCGGTTTGACGTCTTTTAGGGCTGTGACCGTCGGCTCTCGTTTGGCTAAAAGCTGGACGACAAAATACCCGAATGATGTTTCCACAGGCTGGCTGATCGCTCCTGGGGTCAGTGCTTCAAGGGCTTTTTCCAAGGGTGGCTCGAGGACTCCTTGGTCCATCCAGCCGACTTGTCCGCCCTTTTTGGCGTATTCGTCGTCGGATTTCTGCTGAGCCGTCTTTTCAAAGTTCTCGGCACTGAGACCTTTTGCCGCGTCCACAATTTTTTTATGGGCGTCTTGTTTCTGTGCGTCTGTCGCCTGGAAGGGAAACCCAGCGCGAATCTGACGGAATTCATAAGCGCCTGGCTTGGTGTAGTCCTTGAGATGGGCTTGATAGTATTGATTAAGCTCTTCGTCGGGCGTGTGCAGCAGGTAGGTTGAAATTTCCTTGGTCGTCGGCTTGGTTTTCTTAGCGATTTCATCAAAATTGATTTGAGCAAATTCAATTTCCATTTTGGCATTTCGCATCTGATAGGCCACGCGCACAGCTTCCGGCGTTAGTCGAATCCGATCAGAGAGATAGGATTGAAAGCGCGATGCCCCTAGCCGTTCGCGCCACCGAAACTCCTCGGAACCTCGGTTTGGGATTTTGAGATAGGTCTCGCTATCAAATTTTCCCTTTTTCTGAAAATAGGGGATCGAGCGGATGAAATCGGCAAGCTCGGCATCGCTTACCGTAAACTCCAAATCTTTCGCTTTCTGTGACATCAATTTAAATTTAATGAGATCGCCGAGAATTCGCTGTGGGATCTGAAGAGCATAAAGAAGTTTTTCGTTATACGCCTGACCCGTGCGAGCCTGGTAATCGGCCATCAGGTTTTCCATTTCCCGTTGAAACTCCTGCTGGGTGATCGCTTCGCCATTGACTGTGGCAGCCAGGCTTTGCTGGTCGGCGTTAGAGCCTCGAGTGAATTGATCCATCCCGTACATGGCCATCACAGCAACGACGCCCAGGATAATGATCGAGTAAATGAAGCTATCAGAGCGTTTGCGTATTCTATCGAGCATGGGGAACCTTTCTACGGGCCAGCCAAATAAAGGCAAGTGACCAAGCCAACATAAGTATGTTAGATATAAAAGGAAATAGGTATAATTTCAAGACATTGGAAACACGACCTCGAAAATTCCATTGGTTAGCAATCTCAGTTGGGGTGATTTGTCTGCTCGCGGTTTACGTAGAGCGGCACAGGGAGGGGCGGACCGGGCGAATCGACAATTTATTGGTGTCTTTTTTGGGTGGGTTTCAGGAACAGGTAAATCATGGCGGGCGAGGGATGTCGACCCTCTGGGACCGCTACCTTTGGTTGGTGAATACGGAAAAAACCAATGAAGGGCTACTGAGACGGCTTGCTCAGCTCGAGGTCGAATTGGCCCGATCCCGTGAAATTGAAGATGAGAATGATAGGCTCATGGGGCTTCTGGAGCTTAGAAAAGAAAAACCCAAGGAATTTATGGCTGCCCATGTGATCGGGCATGATGCCACGGCGGATTTTGTGGGGGTTCGTGTCGACCGCGGCAGTCGAGATAATGTTCAAGTTGGAATGGGAGTGATTGCCCCTTCGGGGGTAGTTGGCAGGGTTTGGCGTGTCGCAGACAGTTACTCGGATGTGTTGACCCTTTTAGATCCCAATAGCAACGTTGATGTGGTGGTGAGTCGGAGTCGGGCACGCGGGATTGTGAGTGGCGTCGCGGGGTCTCGTGAGATTGCTCAACTTAAGTACATTGATCGTTTAGAGGATATTGTTGAGGGTGATACGTTGGTGTCATCTGGGTTTGGCCATATTTTCCCAGCGGGTCTTTTGGTGGGATACGTGGGATCTGCTAAGCAGAATGGGATTGTTAAGGATGTGGTGGTGCGAGCCTCCGTGAATATCTACCGATTGGAAGAGGTGTTAATTGTTGTCCCTCCCAGCGAGCCAAAAAAGAATACTTAATAGTTTTAATCCGCTGTTCTGTGTTCTGTTTGTGATTGCCTTGGTGTTGTTGCGGACATTCTTGGAGTCATTGGGCTGGTCTTGGGTCGACCGTTGGGATGTGCTCTTAGCGTTTGCGATTTATATCGGGCAGAGGCGAAGTTTAGTGGAAGGGCTCATTGTCACCCTATTTGTCTCGCATGTTCTTGCGTTAAATGCGGTGGCTCCGATGGGGGTTCTAGTCACCCACTATGTGATCCTGTTTCTGGGCGCACACGCGCTTGGCGGAGTGCTTTACGCCTCAAGCCGTTTATCGGTGCTGACGATGCTCTTTGTTTTTGCCATTCTGAGCCGGTTTCTCTACCCCATACTCGCTTCAATGCTTGGGCAGTCTTGGCCAATGTGGAGTTGGTATAATCTCTCGTTATTTTACATTCTTCTGAATGCTTTGGTTGGCTGGTTGATCTACATGCTGCTGATTAGTTTAGACCGATGGACCTATAAAGATCTCGAAGGCGGCGTCGCGCTCTCAGGGGATCGTTTATGATCGGGCGTGAAGACGAGGTTAGGGAATATCGCGACCGAGCGATGTGGTTAGTAGGGTTTGTTCTCGTTGCTTTCAGTTTAATTTTATCCAGACTGGTGTACCTGCAGATCATCAAAGGTGCGGAGTTAGCACGGTTCTCTGAGGCTAATCGCTTGAAGAAGGAGCGGTTATTACCGATGCGCGGAGTGGTGTATGACCGCGAGGGCAAGGTGATTGCGGATAGCCGCGCTGCCTTTGATGTTGTGCTTTTCCCTCAGTTTTACCCTTTCGATAAAGCGACCAACGAGAGATTGGCGAAAGTGGTTGAGCTTAAAATGGACGAGCTTAATAAGCGATTGGATAAGGCCAAGCAGGGGCCTCGTTATTACCCAAACGTGATTCGTGCGGATGTGAGTAAGGACGTGATTGCGGCGATTGAAATGGATGCTCAAGGCTTTCCGGGAGTCGATGTTGAAGCGACGGTGCAGCGGCGTTACCCCCATGGAGAGCTGGGCGCTCAACTCATGGGCTATATCAGTGAGATCAACAATAAGGATCTTGCGAAGGATAAGAAAGGTGTCCTTGAGAAGGGGGATTATATTGGCCGAATGGGTCTAGAGAAAACCTACGATTCCTACCTGCGCGGAGTCAACGGGGTAGGTTATGTGGAAGTCGATTCTCGAGGTCGTCGGCGTAAGACGGAAGGGACTGAGAAACTCTTTGGATTTGTCTCTCGAACTGAGCCTAGGCCAGGCAAAAGCATTCATCTTACGATCGATCTTGATTTGCAGAAGGCAGCGCATCAGGCCATGCAGGAACGTGGATTCTATGGTGCGGTTGTTGTGCTGGACCCGCGCAGTGGCGAAGTCCTTGCGTCTCTGAGTGAGCCGTCGTATCAGCCGGAGATTTTGTCGGGACGAGAGCTTGATCCCGAAGTCTGGGCAAAATGGGCTGAAAACATTGACCGTCCGATGCGCAACAAAGTCATCCAAGACACGTACTCGCCTGGATCAACGTTTAAGACCTTTATGGCAGTTGCGGGGTTGGCGGAAAATATTGTGAACGTTAATTCCAAGGTAAATTGCACCGGCGGATGGTTCTTTGGGAACCGACGTTTTAGTTGTTGGAAGAAACACGGGTTGGTGGATTTTCATCGAGCGGTGAAGGAATCCTGTGACGTGTATTTTTATCAAATGAGTGCGCAGATGGGGATCGACACGATTGCCAAATACGCTAGGATGTTTGGGTTTGGGGCGCGGACCGAGATTGAAATGGGGGCCAATGAACAGCGCGGTCTCATCCCAGATACGGAATGGAAGAAACAACGCTTCAACGATATCTGGCATCCCGGCGAGACGCTAAGCGTGGCCATTGGTCAGGGCTATGTCACCACCACGCCTCTGCAATTGGGGCTCGCCTATTCGTCATTAGCCAATGAAGGGTTTGTTTATCGACCCTATGTGCTTAAGCGAGTCGAGGGCTTGCAGGGGGAAACCCTAGAGGAAGCGCACCGTGAATTGATTCGTAAGATCGACTTAAAACCGGAATATTTTAAGGCCACCAAGGCGGGCCTAAAAGACGTGGTGAACACCCCGGGCGGAACGGCCTACATGAGCCGAAGTAAGTTGATTGAGTACGCAGGAAAAACGGGGACGGTTCAGGTTAAGAATTTTGCAGATATCATGAGTGTGAAATGCGAAAGGATCGAAAGAAAATTTAGGCATCATGGTTGGTTCGTGGGGTTTGCGCCGATAGATAATCCAGAGATTGTCGTTGCGACCATTGCGGAACATGCGTGCCACGGGTCCTCAGCCGCCCCGATCGCTCGTGCTGTTATTGATACCTATTTTAAAAAGCAACGAGGGATTCCGCTCGAGGAAAGTGGGGAAGACAAGGCGCCTAAGCCAGTTCGGGTGATTGCCTCCCCTCACGTGGAGGAAGAGTGACGACCCATCAGCCCTCTCAGGTTATTAAGACGTTTAACGTTGGGTTGCTGTCTTGCATGCTGATTCTCTTTGCGTCGGGACTTCTGACACTTTTCAGTGCCACCAAGGGGCCAGCGCTAGGGAGCTTAACTCAGGTGCAGCTTCTGCATTTTGCGATTGGCCTGACTCTTGGTCTCGGTATTCTATTCATTGATTCGCAGATCTTTGAAAGATTTGCCTATGTGTTCTACTTCCTCTGTCTGGTGTTACTGGTGATTGTGGTTCTTAAAGGTAGCATCGGTGGGGGAGCCCAGCGTTGGATCCGGGTCGGATTTTTTAATTTGCAACCCTCAGAGCTTGCGAAGTTAGGGATTGTGATGGCTTTGGCGAGGTACTTTGCCAGGGAAAAACACGGTGGGCCTTATAGCCTTAAGCGCTTATTAGTCCCCATGGCTTTGGTCGCGCCGCTTTTTATCTTGATCTTGTTGCAGCCGGATCTTGGGACAGCCGGGATATTATTTCTGGTTGCCGCCACCATGGTGCTTTTCCTTCGAGTTGAGTGGCAATCGCTTGTGATTGTGGGGGTTCTTACGGCGATAACCCTGCCATTAGCTTATCAGTACGTCCTTCGTGATTACCAACGTGAGCGGGTAAAAACTTTCATTGAACCCGGTAGAGACCCTAGAGATAAAGGTTATAACGCCTTGCAGTGTCGGATCGCGGTGGGCTCGGGAAGAATCTTTGGTAAGGGCTATCTTAAGGGGACTCAGGCGCAATTAAATTTTATTCCTGAACAACAGACAGATTTTATTTTTTCAGTATTCGCCGAAGAGATTGGGTTTCTGGGAGGGTTATTCTTGATCGCGACCTACGCGGCCTATTGTATTTTTGCACTCAGAATAGTCGCGCGTGCTCGGGATAAATTTCAAATGCTTCTTGCGATGGGTTGTACGGCCCTTCTGTTTTGGCACGCCTTTATCAATATTGGCATGGTCAGTGGTATTCTCCCGATTGTCGGCGTGACGCTCCCATTTTTTAGTTATGGGGGCTCTTCCTTGATCACGTTTGTGATTTCCACAGCCCTTCTTCTCAACATCGGCCGCAAAAAATACATCTTTTAGGTACCTACTCACTTGCGGGCCTTAAAGGTATGCAGTGCGAACCGCACTGCATACCTTTAAGGCCCGCAAGTGAGTAGGTACCTTTTGGGATTACATATTCCGGCGGTATTGGCCGCCTAATTCGTACAGGGCTTGGCTGATTTGGCCGAGTGAGCAGTGGCGGGCAGTTTTCATGAGGCCTTCAAAGATATTCTTCCCGGCCCGGATATGTTCTTTGAGCTCCTTCAGAGACGCCTCAGACTCCTTAAGGTGTTTTGCATGAAAGCCGCGCAGGTTCTTAATTTGTTGCATCTTTTCTTCAGCAGTGGCGCGAGTGATTGGGACAGGTGTGGTGGCGCTAGTCTCTGAATTCTTCTTGGGTAAGAAAGTATTCACTCCCATGATAGGCAGTTCTCCAGAGTGCTTCAATTTCTCGTAATACATCGACTCTTCTTGGATTTTTGAACGTTGGTAATGACTCTCCATTGCCCCGAGCACACCCCCTCTGAGGGAAATGCTTTTGAATTCCTCAAGCACAGCCTTCTCAACAAGGTTGGTGAGGTGATCGATGAAGTAGCTTCCTTGGAGTGGGTTTTCGTTCTTTGCCCAACCGAATTCTTTGGCGATGATGAGCTGAATCGCCATCGCACGGCGAACACTCTCTTCAGTTGGCGTTGTGACGGCCTCATCGTAGGCGTTGGTGTGCAGTGAGTTGCAGTGGTCAAAGTACGCCAGTACGGCTTGTAAAGTTGTTCTGATATCGTTGAAAGAAATTTCCATGGCGTGCAGTGAGCGGCCTGATGTCTGGATATGATATTTAAGTTTCTGGCTCCGATCGTTGGCCTCATAGAGGTATTTCATGGCGATCGCCCATATCCGACGAGCCACTCGGCCAATGACGGTATACTCGGGGTCGAGGCCGTTACTGAAAAAGAAACTGAAGTTCGCCGCAAAATCATCAATCTTCATGCCGCGAGACAGGTAATACTCGACGTAGGTGAATCCATTCGCGAGAGTGAAAGCCAGTTGAGAGATTGGGTTGGCTCCGGCTTCCGCAATATGATACCCGCTGATACTCACCGAATAATAATTACGGACTTCGTGACTGACGAAGTACTCTTGAATATCGGCCATCATGCGAAGCGCAAATTCCGTTGAAAAAATGCACGTATTCTGGGCTTGGTCTTCTTTGAGAATATCAGCCTGCACCGTGCCTCGGACTTGCTTGAGAGTCTGCGCCTGGATTTGCTGCCACTCCTCAGCACTCGGCGCCCGCTTCTGAGTGGCTGTGAATTTCTCAACCTGCTGGTCAATTGCCGTATTAAAAAAGAAGGCGAGTAAAATAGGCGCGGGTCCGTTGATCGTCATCGAGACAGAAGTGGTGGGGTCACAGAGATCAAACCCGGCGTAGAGCTTCTTCATGTCATCTAAGGAACAGACACTAACGCCGCTCTCTCCGATTTTGCCAAAGATATCGGGCCGCTCATCGGGGTTTTCCCCATAGAGCGTCACGCTATCAAAGGCAGTCGAAAGCCGTTTTGCCGTGTCGCCCTCGCATAGAAGATGAAACCGACGGTTGGTTTTCTCAGGGCCGCCTTCTCCTGCGAATTGGCGTTTCGGGTCTTCCTGAGTGCGTTTCAGTGGGAAAACTCCAGCGGTGTAGGGAAAATATCCAGGTAAATTCTCAAGGCATGCAAAGCGAAACCGATCCACAACCGACGTCATGGTCGGTGGGACCACTTTGGGGATTTTTTGATGGCTTAAACTTTCAGTCACTAGTTGAACTTCAACCGTCCTATTTCGGACTTCGTAGCGAAGGGTATCGGAAAGATATTCTTTTTCTAGTTTTTGAAAGTGATCCCAAATCGCCTTTAGATCGGGGTCCAGTGCCGTCAAATCTTGAGTTCGCGACAACTCTTTCCTGACAGCTTCTGATAGAGAAGTATCCGATCCGAGTGTGGATCTAGCATCGATAGTCTTCAATTTAAGGGCATTTGCCTCAACACGTTCGTGGTATTTTTCAACCGACGTGGCGATATCGGATAGATACTGCGTCCTATTCTTGGGAAGAACGGCTGTGTTCTTTGGGTGGGTGATTGCCAGAGGCACTTTGGTTTGGAGCCGCCGCGTGGGGCTCTGCGCGATGATTTTAAGATGATTAAACGCTTGATTCACCCCTGAATCATCAAACCGAGAGGCCGTCGTGGGGAAAATGGGATATTGGTTCGTCGGGATCGATTCAAACTCCAGATGGTTACGACGAAACTGTTTGCGAACATCTTCTAAGGCGTCAAGGGCGCCTGATTTATCAAATTTATTTAAAACAACCATATCGGCGTAATCAAGCATGTTGATTTTTTCAAGTTGAGTCGGTGCTCCAAACTCGGCCGTCATGACGTAGATATTAATATCCACGAGTCCAACAATGGAAGTATCTGCCTGACCAATGCCGCCAGTCTCGAGAAAGATCCAATCAAAGCCAGCGGCCTTCAGCAGGGAAAGGGAATCTTTTGCGGACTGGCTAATCGAGGCATTTTCCTGCCGCGTCGCTAAGGAACGCATGAAGCAGCGCGGATACTTTAAACTATTCATCCTCAGACGATCACCCAGAAGCGCACCGCCTGTTTTCTTCCGGGTCGGGTCAATGGCGAGGCAAGCGACTCGAGCTTTTGGATCAGATTCTAAGATTCGGAGCATGAGCTCGTCAGTAAGACTGGATTTGCCAGCTCCGCCAGTTCCGGTCATGCCAACCACAACGCCCGAAGCTTGAGTGGCTTCGATTTTACTAAGCAGCTCGTCGTAATCCTTTAGATGGGCCTTTAGGGCATCTGTCGAAAAACCGTCTCGGCCCAGTTCAAGAACGGTGAGCGCTTGAGCTAAATTCTGAGTCTGTTCTTTAAACTGCGTTAATTTTAGCCAGTCGATTGTCTTTGAAGGGTTGACGGGCGTTGATTGGATCATCGACTCAATCATGCCTTTTAGGCCAAGAGTTCGACCGTCTTCGGGCGAGAAAATCTTAGTCACGCCGTATTTTTCGAGTTCGCGGATTTCATCCAGTGTGATGGTTCCGCCGCCGCCACCAAAGACCTTAATATGAGTCGCTTTAAAATCTTTAAGGCGATCCAACATGTACTTGAAGTACTCCATGTGGCCGCCTTGATAACTACTAATCGCGATGGCTTGGGCGTCTTCTTGGATGGCTGCCGTCACAATTTCATCCACCGAACGGTTATGACCCAGGTGGATAACCTCGGCTCCCTGAGCGAGAAGGATGCGGCGCATGATATTGATCGCAGCGTCGTGCCCATCAAAGAGAGCAGCGGCAGTGATAAAGCGAGAGTGAACTGACATGATTAATATTCTCTAAGTCTTTTCGGGTATTTCCTCATCTTTACTAAAGACTTTATACCGAGCGATCAAGCGAGTAGGCTACACAAAAAACTGGGAAGTACCGTATTAAAAATTATGCGACACTATTAGGGAGCCTCAACTAAATCGAATGGGAAAAACATCCAAAGGTAAAAAGCACATTGAATGGACTTGGATCGAAGATAATTCGGCTTTGGACCGAGCGGTAAAAGAGTGGAAGAAATTTCCCGACCTCGCGGTCGACACTGAGTTCATTCGGGAAACCAGTTACTTTCCCGACCTGTGCTTGATCCAAGTGGCGACGATGGATCATGTTTGGTTGATCGATACGTTGAGCATTGACCCTGAGACGGCTGATTCCTTCCGTGAGATTCTTCTCGATCCGAAAGTGCTTAAGATCATGCACGCCGCTTACGCCGATCAAGAGGCAATCTACTGGGCCTTTGGCATCGTTGCGACTCCGGTGTTTGATACTTCGGTGGGGGCGGCTCTTGCGGGCATCGGAGATCAAGTTGGTTTAGGAAAGCTCGCTCGCGAATTAGTGGGAGTGGATTTACCCAAAGGGCAGGCCAGGGCCAAGTGGAAGGATCGTCCTTTGCCCGAACATCTCGGCGAATACGCCGCGGGGGACGTGGCTTATCTCGTCGACATGAGCCGAAGGTTACTCGATAAACTTTCGAAACTGGGTCGGGAGGATTGGGCCATTGAGGCGGGTCAAATCTTGGTGGAAGATATTGACCCGGAACCAAGGGACTTTGCGATTGAGATGGTGAATGGTCTTGATCTGGATGCGGCGGCTTCGGGTCGGTTTATTGCCATGGTCATTTGGCGTGAAGAAGCGGCGAGAAACGAGAATATCCCGAGGCTTTGGGTACTGCGACAGGATGTGCTGCTTTCGCTAGCCAAAGTAAATCCAAAAAACCAAGAGCAACTACGCAGCTTTCGCGGCATGACAAAGTATCAGCTGAATAAATGGTCGGATGATATTCTCGAGGCTTTGCACAACGCAGAGCCCTTCAAGCGATCTGCTCGTCGAGAGCGAATGGATTCGGATAAGTTGGCAGGCTACACGGACTTTCTTAAGAGCTGGTTGAATTGGATTGCTCGAAAACTTGAGATCTCACCCAGATACTTGATGACCAAGGACCAAATTCTAATGTTACTCTGTAACGCTGACCAATCTGAAGCCGAATGGGTAAAACGGGGGATTCTCTCCGAGAATAGCGTGAAGTTAATCGGTAAGGAGTTGCGTGAGTGTCTTGAAGGCAAGCGCGCCATGGTCATCCAAAACGGCGAACCCTGCTTTATCGAACTCCCGTAAAAGTGCCCATCCCCTTTCCGGCCGGAAAGTAGCCAGGTGCACTGTGGGCCGATGTGCTTCGCTACCTTTTGGTTACCAAAAGTCGACTGACCCCTTTAAAGATGGCTTCGACGGGGGCGTGGTCCGAGGGCTTTTCGCCTTTGCGTTCTTCGCGGATAATCGCGGCCGAAGTGCAACACTCAAAAAGCGGCGTAGTGGCTAGGACGAAATCTATTCTAAGGCCGTGGTTTCGGATGAATCCCAGGGCTCGATAATCCCACCATGAGTAGGCGATTTCATCGGGATGGTGTTTTCGGAAAGTATCTTTAAGGCCAAACGCAAGAATTTTATCGAGCGCTTCTTTCTCGAGATCCGAAAAAAGGACTTTACCTCGCCACAAATCTGGGTCATGCACGTCGATATCCTCAGGCGCAATATTGAAATCCCCAAGAACCGCTAATGAGTCAGACGCGTTAAAATTAGTCTTTAGAAATTCAAGAAATGCGCTAAGCCATTTTAATTTATAGGCGTATTTTTCAGAACCGACCTCCTGTCCGTTGGGGATGTAGGCCGAGACGACTTTAATGCCGTGAGTTGATACGGCAAGGACTCTTGCCTGAGGGTCATCCATATGCGGGGCAAGGCCGCGCGCAATCTCAGTGATCGGCTCTTTAGAAAGTACGGCGACGCCATTATAGGTGGGCTGACCGTAAGCAACGGAGTGGTACCCCATTTCCAGGAAAACATCTTTGGGAAATTTGGCTTCAATGCATTTGAGCTCCTGCAAGCAGAGGATATCGGGTTGATGACTGAGTAAATAGGCTCGGACTCGCTCTAATCTCGCAAGCACTGAGTTGACGTTCCAGGTAACTAGCTTCAGCATGGGCCGTATCATCGTTTGTGAAACGGTGTTCGGCAAGTAGGATTGAAAAGAGGAATTTTGAAAACGGCATTTGTGCTTGGCTATGTGACGACTCGAGATAAAAAACAAGCCGTGGCCATCGGTCGGGCATTGATTAAAAACAAGCTGGCTGGCTGCGTCAACATTCTGCCGTTGATGCATTCGATCTACTGCTGGGAAGGGAAGGTGGAATCTACGGATGAGTCAGTCCTTGTCATCAAAACCACCAAGTCTAAAATGAAAAAGGTCACGGCTCTCGTTACGCAGATGCATTCTTCCAAAGTTCCGTGTGTTATTTTCTTTCCCATTTCTCATGGCCACCAACCCTACTTGAATTGGCTAGAACATTCGCTCAAACCCTAAGCAACGTGGTAGAATATTCTCGATCATCTAAAGGAGAACAGCTATGAAAGACGTTAAAGAAAATAGTTTTATGCGGTCACTGTGTTTGGGGCTGATCGACGAAGAGATGATCTTTCCATTTCCCAAGCTCAAAGCAGACGAGGCCGAGACTCTCAAGACCATGTTTGATTCCTTCGGAAGTTGGCTCAAGGGACGAGAAAAAGAATTCCGAGCGTGGGATGTTAAAGGCGAGATGCCACGTGAGTTTCTAGAAGAGATGAAGCAGTTCGGACTCTTTAGTTTGGTGATTCCCGAAGAGTTTGGGGGTATGGGCCTTTCGAGCATGGGGTATTCAAGAACTTTGCAGCAGCTTACCCGCAATGAGTCGACCATTGCGTTGACAGCCGGAGCGCATAGCTCGATCGGAATGCGCGGGTTGATTTTATTCGGCAACGATCAGCAAAAGGCGAAATACTTGGCTAAACTTGCCACGGGCGAACATATTGCCGCCTTCTGCTTAACGGAAGCGGGTGCGGGATCCGATGCGGCGAGCATTAAGACTCATGCTGAGCGTAAGGGCGATAAGTGGATTCTTAATGGTGAAAAGATTTGGATCACCAACGGTGGCATCGGAAATTTTTTCACAGTCTTCGCTAAGACCGGTGGGGATGAAGGGAAGATGACGGCGTTCATTGTCACTCGAGATATGCCCGGTGTCACGAGCGGTCCTCATGAAGATAAGATGGGCATTCGCGCGAGTTCCACAACGACCGTCAACTTTGAAAATGTCGAGCTCACGGACGCTGAAGTCTTAGGCGAAGTGGGTAAGGGCTTTAAAGTTGCGATGAGCATCTTAAATAGCGGAAGGACTGGGCTTGGAGGCGGCTGCATCGGTGCGATGAAGCATGCCATTGAATTATCAAGCCAGTTCGCAAACCAACGCTCTCAGTTCGGCAAACCCATTGGGCAGTACGGCTTAATCAAGCAGAAGATTGGCCATATGGTGGTGGATTGTTATGCGACAGAAGCCACTGTGACGATGGTGGCCGGAATGGTCGATCGCGGCGTTAAAGACTATGCGGTGGAAGCTGCGATCAGTAAAGTTTTCGGGTCCGAAGCGCTTTGGAGAACGCTGGACGAATCCATGCAGATCGCGGGTGGTAGCGGTTATATGCGAGAATTGCCCTTTGAAAGGATGATGCGAGATTCTCGGATCAATCGGATCTTTGAAGGCACCAATGAAATCTTAAGATTATTCATCGCTCTGACGGCGGTACAGGATGTGGGGGCTTCTCTCAAAGAAGTGGCCTCAAGCTTAGGCAATGTCCTTCTTGATCCGATCAAGGGCTTTGGCGTTCTTTCCGAGTATAGTCGGCGGAAGATGACCCAGTCGACCGGACTGGGTAAAGCAACGTTTACCAAGGCGCATCCGGTGATTCGAGAAGAATGCGAGATTCTCGAAGAATGCGTCAACCAGTTGGCTTCGTTCACGGACGCGCTCTTAAGGAAATATGGCAAGCATATCGTCGGAAAACAGTTCGCAACTCGTCGGCTAGCCGATGTCATGATCGATCTTTTCGTGCTCTCATGCGTGATTAGTCGAGTCACGGACACGATTCAGTTAAAAGGAGCGGATAAGTCAGTTAAAGAACGTGAGATCCTCAAGGTTCTAGCTGGGCAAGTGAAGCGCCGTACGCGCAGTAATTTCAACAAGATCGACGATAATGATGATCATCTGATCGAATCTCTGGCGGACCATGCCATGTCCGTCGAAAAATTCAGCTGGGATATTTTATAATTCATGAAGGTGGGGATTTTAGGGGGCGGTCAACTCGCCTTAATGCTGGTTGAGGCCGCTACCAAACAAGGCATGGGTGTCCGTGTTTGGGTTTTAAGTCCCGACGATCCAGTTTGCAAAGTTACGGATTCTATTTTTCTGGGAGACCCATCGTCGGACTCCAATGTCCTTGAGTTTTCGAAGGGCTTAGATGTCATTGTCTATGAAAGTGAGTTCTGGGACCTTTCTGCTTGGAACCGACTGGCTACCAAGCATTCTTTTAAACTCGCCCCTGCGTTGCCCGTCATGCTCCGTATTCGAGATAAATTAAATCAGAAAGAAATTCTGTGGGCGAATGGCCTTCCGACAGCGCCTTTCTTGGTGTGGAATGCCAAGCTATCTCAAGTTGAGTTTCTCAAGGCCTGTTCGCAAGCTTGGTCAGATGGGTTTGTGATCAAATGGGGGCGCGAAGGGTACGACGGGAAAGGCGTTTTTCTGATGCCCTCCGGAAAGAACTCAGACCCCACCGCTTTCATGAATCACGCTAAAGAACGTGGACTCGGACTCTACGCCGAGCAGTTGATCCCCTTCAAACGTGAGCTCTCCAAAATTGGGTGCCTATCGACGACGGGTTCCTTTATCTCATACCCTTTAACCATCCATGAGAGTCAAAACGGAGTGTGCCTGTGGGTGAAAGGGCCTGCCGTTCAGTTGGGGTCTGCTCAATCGTTGGAAGATCGAGCTAGTGCCTTAGCACACCAAGTCGGCAGTCATTTTGGATTATTGGGGACTTTCGCGGTTGAAATGTTTGAAACGAATGCCGGAGAAATTCTGATCAATGAAATTTCTCCACGAGTTCATAATACGGGACACTACACTCAAGATGCCTGTGAGACGAGTCAGTTTGAAAATCATTGGAACGCACTCTGTGGGCGAGAGTTAGGGGCCATTGAGATTAAAGGGCAATTTGCGATGTTAAATCTCTTAGGGCCTGACGGCCTAACAATGCCCAACCAGTCGCCGCCGCCTGCGAACGATCCCTTGAAATTGCATTGGTATGCGAAGCAAGAGATCAAACCGCGGCGAAAATTAGGCCATCTCAATGGATGGGTAAAGAATGGCCAGGACTTTGGAAAACTGCTAGAAGCAATGCAACACTACCAAAATAGTTGGGAATCTGATCTAAGGTTAAAGAGATGAAAAAGAACACGATAAAGGTGTTGATTGCGATGGGCAGTCAAACTGATATGAAGGTTATGAAAGAGGCCTGTGATGCCTTGGACGAATTAGGTATCAGCCACCAAACGCAGATTCTATCGGCGCATCGAACCCCTAAAGAAGTCACTTTGGCGGCCGAAAAGGCCTACATCAACGGATTTCGGGTCATAATTGCGGGCGCCGGCGGTGCCGCTCATTTGCCGGGCATGTTGGCCGCGCACACCGCGTTACCCGTGATTGGAGTTCCAGTGCCCATTGGGACATTACAGGGCCACGACGCCCTATTGTCGATCGTGCAGATGCCTAAGGGTGTTCCCGTTGCGACTGTGGCGATTGGCAATGCATGGAATGCCGGCGTCCTAGCCGCCCAGATTTTAGCTGTTTCTGAACCCGCGCTTTATCAAAAGCTCGAGGCCTATAAGGAAGAGATGCGACAACGCGTTGTCGTCAATCAGCCTAAATCCAAGCGCAAGCCTTAACAGCTGTCAAAAGAAGCCGGGTACCAACTCAAGTTATCTCCCCATTCGTGCGAAAATACTAATACAGGCATTAAAATTCTTTCACCAAAATTCCGCGATTTTATCGATATGGGGTAGTTATGACAACACGAGTTGCGCTTCTCTCTCTAGGCTTGATCTTGAGTATCAGAGCTCAAGCGACCGAAAGTATCACTCTCGGCAAACTCCAATTCGAACTAAAAAAAGGGTGGCGGATTTTTCAAAAAACGAAACTTGAGGATAGTTTCTATCTTGGCCTCCACCAAGGCAAGGATGAGATCCATATCTATCTTGGTAATCCCAACGATCCCACCACGCCCATCCAAGGGAATGGAGTTGAGACTCTTAATGCCGTAGAAACTCGGGTTCTCGGCGGACGGCAAGTCACTTGGAGTCTTGTGGCACGCCAAGTAGCCGAAGCTGGCATTGAAACGCGAGTGTACACTGCCTCGTCGGTATTTGAGGTTTCTGGGCTTTCCTATACGCTATTCAGCCAATCTGAGGACGCTGTGCATGCTGAAGATCATCTCAAGGACTTAATGGAGAGCCTTCGGCCTTTCAGATCGAGTGCTGTGGGTTCACTTTCAATAACCGACTCAACCTATAGTGGCAGAAAGTTTTATTTCGGCTGGGGGGCTGCTGGCCCGGGTGATCCATCGAATATGCATAACGAAGTCAAATATGACGTCTGGCATACTCACGATATTTTCACTAAGCAGATTGGCGGAAAATATGAAGGAACGCTCATGACGGGCGCTAGCGTGACCGCAGGCCTAGTCAGACAGAAGTGGAATCAAATCAAATCGCTCATGTCGCCCAACGATATGTACATTCAGTATTCCAGTGGCCATGGCAACGAAGAGATGCTTGGGATCGGCCTTGATTATTCGGAAATTCGAGATAACGCACTGAGCTATCCTGCCAAGGAGATCATTATGTTTACGATGGCCTGCAACTCCGGGGGCTTAGTGAATTCATTTAATCAAAAGAAATCCACTTGGCAGAACTGGCAATCCCAAGGAAGAACTCTGATGGTCTTTGCATCTAGTTTACAAAGCGAATCGTCGTCAACTGGTCCTGGGACTGACCCAGAGGAAATTGGAGGCCCCAATGGAAGTGCGGGCAGTGCGTATGGCCATTCGTTATGGAAAGCGCTCATTGGCTACGCCGATGGCTATGTCAACGGAGTCAAGGACGGCTACCTATCGCTTGATGAAATCATTAAATATACCAAGGAACGGACCTATCAGATGGGAGCGCATACTCCCGTCGCGACCGGCGCCTATCAGGGAGGTCTGATCATGGCGCGGGTTCCACCTCAAGCATGGGTGCAAAGCCTAGAACATACGACGGAAGGGATGTCGGATCGCGAGATCCAGGAGCAACTTAGTCATCTTCGGTGATATTCGACATTTTTGGCACCGTGATCGTGATTTCGAATCTATCAGTCGCTTCACGCGCTTAAGAACAATCTAGGGGATCGTCTAATCTCTAAATTGAAATCTGGGACGACGATGAATCGTTATCGTTGAGATCCTTCGGCTGCGCCTCAGGACACGGCTCCGTCGCTTTCGCGAAGGCGCCTGGCTATTCGTAGAATCCGTCGGATTCGGATTCGTCGGCATCTTGGTTGGCGGGGACGCGTTCTTCTTCGGTTGGAAACTCATCTTCTTCGAGATCTTCTTGTTTAGCTTTTCGTGTTTGTTTTTTAAGAGGCATTTCAATTTCGCCCTTGTCGGCTAAGCCTTCGTTCAGCTCGTCTTCTTGTTCGAGAAATTCTTCAATTTCAGCTTTAGGTAGTTGTTTTCGGATCTTTGATCTTGTGATCGAAGTCGGTTCTTCTTCGACCGGTGCAGCCTCACTATCAGATTCGTGTTTAGACTCCTTAGTGGGCGTGATCTCTGAGGCCGAAGGTAAGAGGATTGATGTGGCGGGTTTTCGGGGGGGCTGGATCACCATGGGGTTCAACTTAAGGGCGACAACTTCGGGCGTCTGCGTGGCTTGAGGTTTGAGTTGGGAGGGAGTCCATAACTTCAGACCCACAACAACCAGAAAGAATACGCCAGCCGTGGGGTAGAACCACGAGTATTCTCGGTACGCTTTAATAGGGTTTGAGCTTGTCGCATCTTCATGGGCCATCCGCGATGAGTCTGCCAGGTTGAATTCCTGGTTGAGATGATTGCGTGGCGTGATGATCAGTTCCGAAACGTCAATATCGAGAAGTTCTTGGGGGATTTCCCTCAGTGTTTCTTCGGGGGACTTTCCTGGGTTATCTCGGCGGCGTTCCTCACGTTTCTTCTCTTGGGCTTCGTCTTTGGGTTGGTTGGCTCGTCGGTCAAATTCATTAAACTGCCAGATCAGCTTCCAGTCTGTGGACTTAGTCTTATTATCGAGATCAATTTCGCAGGCAATATCATTGCGTCGGATGACCTGTTGCTCTAAAAGCAGAACGATCTCGGCCGTCGTAAGAGGTCCGCGCATCTTGCGGTGCACAATCACTAGCCAATGTTTGGTGGATTCAGTAGGCATGGTAGTGAATTCTTATCGGCAGAGTGGGGGTGACGCCCTCAACGCCTTGTGTTAGTCTTTTGCTGTGCAGGAATTAGTGAATAATCTTCATTGGATGCGGTGGCTTTGGCCGGTGATGACCTTTGTCGTTTCGGCGGGCCTGTTATTTCTTCTTAAATCCATTCTAATTAAGCAACTCATGAGATTCGCGTCCCACACTAAGAACCATTGGGATAATCAGCTCCTACTAAGGCTGCGTACCCCGTTTACGATTGTCATCTTAGTGGTCTCTCTTGGGCTAAGTGTCCAGATGATGGATGACTCGATCCGCTCCCATCATATGGTTGGGTTTTCGTCTAAGGTTGGCGTCATCGTTCTAGTGACTTGGATTTTGGAACGCATTATTTGGGTCGGAATTAACTTCAGCGGCTTTGCCTCGATGTTGGTTCCCGCAACTCGAGCATTTATCGTCGTCATTTTACGGACATTTATCTTTGTCTTGGCTGCCTTGGCGGTTCTCGATAGTTTAGGGATCTCAATCACTCCGCTATTAGCGTCTCTGGGTGTTGGGTCCGTCGCGATCGCCTTGGCACTTCAAGATACTTTGGGAAATTTTTTCAGTGGTCTGTATATTCTTTTGGATAAACCAGTTCAGGAAGGTAATTTCGTAAGTCTCGAGGGCAATGTTGAGGGTTTTATCCGAAAGGTGGGGTGGAGAAGCACGCGCGTTCAATTGCTCACCAATAATATCGCTGTCATTCCCAATTCGAAATTAGCGGGTTCAACGATCGTTAATTATAGTGAGCCCGAAAAACAGGTGAACGTGAAGGTCACCGTGTCAGTGAGCTATGCGAGCGACCTGGAAAGTGTCGAGCGGGTTGCCCACCAAGTGGCGATGGAGGTCCAACAGAAGTTCGGTGTCTCCCCAAGTTCCTTCACTCCTTCGGTCAGATTTTCATCCTTTGGAGAATCAGGCATTGAGTGCGGGATCGTTGTCCAGGCGACTGAATTCAAGGATCAATTTGATATGCGCCATCATCTGATCAAGGCGATCCATGCTCGGTTTAATCAGGAAAAAATAGAGATTCCGTTCCCTCAACGGGATATCCATATCCGAACTCAAGGGGTCGCGGGCTTATAGGCCTTGCAATACTGAATCGCCAACCGCAATCGACGGCGGGTCATTTCCTGTCCCAGGACTTCAATCATTTCAAATAGCGGCGGCGAGACGCTTGTGCCGGCGACAGCGTTTCGGATTGCCATATAATATTCTTTGGTCTTTAGATCGTTTGCCTTTAAGTAAGTTTCAATCGTGGATCGGATAAAATCAACTCCCCACTCATCGGTACTCTCAAAACTCTCTAACAGGTCGGATAACCATGTTGCGACATCCTTCGGGCTTCTACCTTTGGGGATGATATCGCTAAGAGAATAATCTAAATCGCCCGAAAAAAAGAAATGGCTGAGCGGGATGAAACTTTCGAATGCCTCCATTCGGTCCTTGATTAGGGGAAGGACCTTCTTGAGGTACTGATCGGAGAGAATCCCAGCGCGCAGACACTCGAGTATCTGATCATCGCTCAATTCTCGCATGTACAGGCCGTTCAGCCAGAGCAATTTCTGCAGATCAAATACCGGACCACCGAGTGAGAAGCGATCCCAACTAAAATTCTCAATCATTTCGGCCGTTGTAAACTTCTCTTGATCACCACCAAAACTCCAGCCCATCAACGCCAAAAAATTGCGCAGGGTCGCCGGAAGGATCCCTTTTCTTTGGTAGTACAGAATACTTGTAGGATTACGGCGCTTGGAAATCTTAGATTTGTCGGGATTTCTAAGAAGATTGAGATGATAAAACTCAGGCGGAGTCCAGCCAAAGGCCTGATACAGCAGAACATGTTTAGGAGTGGATGAAACCCACTCCTCACCTCGGATCACATGGGTAATTTCCATCGCATGATCATCGACGACATTCGCTAAATGGTAAGTCGGAAACCCGTCGGCTTTGAGTAGGACAAGATCGTCAAGCGTGCGGTGTTCAAATTCAATTGCGCCCCTAAGGCCGTCCTTAAAAGACGTTCCGCCTTCAAGAGGAATCGCAAGACGAATGGTATGAGAGATCCCCTTCTGCTTAAGTTCATCGAGACTGCCAAGCGAGAGGTTGCGGCAGTGTTTATCATAACCCGGGGGGAGTTTGGCCGCCATTTGACCTGCGCGTAGTTTCTCAAGTCTTTCGACCGTGCACGTACAGGGGTACGCTTTTTTCTGTTCGACGAGGAGTTTTGCGTGTTTCTGGTAAAGCTCAAGCCGCTCGCTCTGCCGATAGGGGGCATGGGGGCCACCAATATCAGGGCCTTCATCCCATTCCACGCCAAACCACTTCAGCGCTTCCATGATCTTGTCCTCGCTACTCTTGCGATAGCGCGCACGGTCAGTATCCTCAATCCGAAGGATGAATTTACCTCCATGCTTCTTGGTAAACACATGATTAAAAAGCGCGATATAGGCCGTGCCAATATGCGGATCGCCTGTTGGACTAGGTGCGATACGGACGCGGGGAGTGGGTTCAGACATGCCCCATAAACTAATCGGCTTTAGACGCAATGACAACTGCTGAGCACATCCTGAGTCATGCCACTAATATTATTGTAAGCACCTTACAATTAAAATTTAGTCAGGTTTACAATTAGGGTTAAAATGCGTGGCTATTTTCTGGCTAGTTCCTGGGGAATAAGCTCAGAGAGTGCGACATGGTGGTCGTTATGAAGCCGTTTATACCAATAGTAATTCATCAGGACAAAGCCGACGTAATTTCGAGTTTCTCTAAAGGGGATGAGGTCTAAGAAGATGATTGGGTCGGCATGAAAATACCTTTTCTGCCACGACGTCACAGCGTCTTCGCCCGCATTGTAAGCAGCCATCACAAGGGGAATTCTATCGTTATAAAGTTTCATAAGATGTTTGAGATACCGTGAAGCAATATCAATATTGGTGGCAGGGTCGAAAAGATTGGACGAATCATTGCCTCCAAACTGAGACGCGGTTTTAGGGATAAGCTGGAGAAGACCACGCGCATCGGCAATGGAAACGGCCTTAGCGTCGAATCGACTCTCCTTATTGGCAAAGGCTAGCAGAAGATAAGGGTCAGTCGACGAGCTATTGGCTGAGATCAGCTCCCAATAGCGTTCGGGGTAAGCGAATTGAAGCAAGGTCTTTGATCGAAGGCTTTTGTAATTCAAAAAGAGATTAGGCGCCGCTTCGATCTGAAGCCTGGCATCGCCCAATTTCAATAGATAGAGTTTGAATTCAGGTTCCGTGCGACGGTAATTCTTTAAAGTATCATTCACTAGAAAACTTGCGGATTCGGAATGACCGAAACGATCTAAGACTTCAATGAGTGCCGCCCATCGGTTAGCGTTGCTCGATTTCCGAGATCGGCTCATGGGCTTGATCGTTTTCTCAGGCAAATTCCCCCAGAGATCCTTACCCGATTCAAGTGAGCTCAGCAGAGCATGAAAGGATAAGGGATGCTGCCGAATCAGTCGGTCTGAGACTTTCTGAGCCGATTTGCCATTGTCCAGTTTGCGATAAGCTTTGGCTAACCAATACAAATGCCGACCATCATAGGCGTCGATGGATGGAACCTTAGATAAGACTCGAACAGCGTCTTTAAACTGATTTTCGTAGTAAAAGAAAATACCAGCCCTAGTTAAGAAGTTGGCGCGGTCTCTATCGGTCGATCTAAAACATCGCCCGCCATGCTCATAAAGTTTTGCGATCTGCACCGCTGAAGTGCTAGGAAAGTAATTCTCAAGCGCGACTCCAAGCGCCAACGACAGTCGATTCGGACAGCGTTTCTCCTTAAGACTGATCTGAACATACTTTTTGATTTCAGATTGGGATAAACCCTCCACCCACTTAAGGAGCGCTTTGACCTCCGCCTTTCGCAGACTCTTAAGGTTCTGCAAGTTTCCGGATTTCTCAATCGCAAACACATCCGCAATTTCCGGTGCTGAAAAGGGCTTCGCAATGGGCCGAAACGACTTCATCTGGCGGGAAAACTTCTTAGCTCGCTTCCAGGCAGGGCAGAAAAGGCCTCGAGAGTTTCGCTTGCAGGCGCGTACCCTGGACTCGATGCTTTTAAAGGGCACCTTGCCATGCAGATAATTATCCAGCAGCGCCGCGTCATCCCTTTCTCCAGCGCGCACCATTTGGGGCGTTAGCCCACCCCAGAGTGCGGCCAGTTGGCAGATTAAAATGGAATAGTTAACAAGGCGCATGGTAAAGACACATCCCCCAGCTGTACCTATCGGCAAAAACGCCCCAAGTCGTGATTCGGTGGAAGTGGTCGAAAAAATCTCGCCGTTTGAAGCGCTCGGCGTTTAGTCTGCCGGCTCGGGCTTTGCTCTGAGCCGATCGAGAACTTGTGTTGCGCGATAGCCTTCCTGGTTAAATATTTCAGCGGTAGTGGGAATTTCGGTTTCCCCGGGATGGTCCTCCGCCCAAAGTCGCTTCGCGTATTCTTTGAGGTACGTTGCTCCAGTTCGAGTGGAAGATTCCCCTACGGCGGAAAAGGGCTGAGCCCTAAACGATGGCGATGTGGTTAACTTGGCAAGTCCCCCAGCTTTCTTTCCTGCTTCAAGAAGGACGGCTTCTAGCTCGGCTTTGGTATATTCGGTAAGTTCTCTGCCTGGAACGATTGCGTCTAGGGTAATTGCGAGACGTTTCGCTGCGTCTCGCTGCTCAGCATAGGTGCGAAGTATGTGCTGCTTTCGTTCTGCTCCGCGCGCGCTGATTCGCGGCGCCGTGACAACCGTTGAGGGTGGTTTTGCCGTCGGTGCAGAGCGCGGGGCCGGCTGCGGCGGAGCTGCGCTTTGTTTATCGGCTTGATAGTTGTCTTTCAGCAGTATCCCATGCCTCTCGGCGAATTTTGCAAGACCGTCGGGTAATACGCCCAGCGCTTCGGCTGAGTCTTCAAGGCGATCGAGATAATGATCGCGCAAGTATTTCCGGGCCGTGTCTAAGACCAGATGGCCGTTGCGTTTCACCTTACCGTAATTGGGCAGCGTGATGTCGGCGGGGTATCTGCGCGGGCGTGCTTCGGTAAGTCCCAACTCGTCTAGTTTTGCGGCGACAGCCCCTTGCGTGCGGTAGTCGGGATCGCCGGGCTTGGTGGCGAAGAGTTGGTTAAGAGCGGCGGCGATTTCTGAGTGGGTTTGACCGCGGGCTTTTAGCTGTGCGGCGTAACCGATTTCAGAAACGGTTCCGATTCCGGGGACGATGCTCTGACGGTCCCATTTCACACCACGATTTAATTCGTTCTTGTAGTGCAGAACAAAGGTTAGGGCTTCCACACCCACGCCAAGTTCTCTTGCAAGATCGGAAATCGGACGGCCAGCTGCGTAACCAGCGATGGCTCTATCCAATAACCCATTTCTGGAAAACTCTTCAACCACAGAAAGTCTGAGCGCACTGAGATCTTGGCGCAGCTTGGATTCGCTCATGCCAAAGCGATTCGCCATTTCGGGAATGGATTCTTGAGTGGTCCAGAATAGGTAGCTGAGGTATCTGGATTCGGCGCTGTCTTTTTCTACTTCGGTTAGCTTCACCGCGCGGTGCAAATCTTCGAGCCTCTCCCAAACTTCTTTCGGGTGTCCGGCGAATTGGGGGTCTTCGTATATTTCAATGGCATAGTAATCAATCATGCTCTGCAATGCGGCCTCGGAAAGGCCGGTGGTTGCCGTAAGCTCAGCCATTTTATCTTCGCGAAATTCGGGAGCTGTGGTGTCAATGATCTCAATAAGCTTATTCTCAAGATCGTGGACGATGTAATCGTAGTGTGCGTCAGGGTTATTGCTTTGCAGGGAAAACAGAAGCACCGGATCTTCTCCGCCAAGTTTTCCCACGGTGGCGCGCTGATAGTAGGCTACGAGCCGGCGGAAATCTTCTGCGCACGGCATCTCGGCGTGAACCGTCGGGCAACTAGCAGCGGCAACAAAAAGCAGGCAAGCCTTGACCCAAAAACTAAACCTAATGATCCGCTGCGGCATTTTAGTTCCAATACGCATGTTTAGCAGGGCAGAGCCCTGCCTACGTATCGGAATATAGGACGATGTTCTGCCCGATTGGTACGGCCTTACTTTAGGAAATCGACGGACAGTGTTTACGTTAGAAATAGGTTGACAGGATTTTACGCTAGTTTTCTATACCGTCGATAGATCCTGAAAGTCCTTCGTAATCACGTATACTACGACCGACAAGACCCCTTGAATGGTCTGCGAATATCATTCGAAGCTCGGCAACACCCCCTGCTTGAATTTTCGCGACCATGACGATCACAGAGCGTCCAAAAACACTGTGTTAGGGTCGATTCATGGAGGATCTAACATGAACTACACTCAATTCGCCCAACAAATGGATGACCAAAACTTAATCGCCTCATTGAAGAAGTCTCGCTCTGACGAGAGAGACATTCA
>Ga0105164_10000132_pt1 | contig 54539 bp, 51 predicted proteins | sample VDWuncwatermetaG_FD_89674 | JGI IMG/M metagenome (GOLD analysis project Ga0105164, IMG submission 89674) | Wastewater microbial communities from Netherlands to study Microbial Dark Matter (Phase II) - VDW unchlorinated drinking water | ecosystem: Environmental > Aquatic > Freshwater > Drinking...
AGATGAAATTAGCAAAACGACTAGCGGCATCCCGTTACTGATGGATATTCCATTGCTTGGCAATTTATTCAAGAACATTAGCGACACCACGCGCAAGACCGAGTTAGTCATTTTCTTGCATCCTGTGGTGATTAAAAACCCCAGCCTAGACGGTGATTTCAGCGAATTCCGCGATAACCTGCCCGACCAAAAATTCTTCCAAGAAGCTGGCAACGGCAAAAATTAGGAGCACACCATGAGCTTGCTATTAGATGCGCGAAAAAAATTGCAAGGCGGCAAAGCGGCAGAATTGGAATTGAGCTTAGAGGCCAGCCCTTATTCCACAGCCCCTTCACCCTATGCCACAACACCTGCGAATCCTGACAACACCACAAATGCACGCAATGCGGGACAAAATTTATTCAATGCTAAAACCGTGGCGCGCACGCATAGCGGCGGGGTGCATAAGAGTTTGCTATATGCCCTAGGCGCGACTTTGGTGGCATTCGCGCTCGGCGCGGTTTATGTATGGAATGAAATTTCCTCGCCTCCGCCACGCTATCGTGCGCCTGTGCGTAGCGCACCGATTACCGCCGCACCGACGGCGATACCCGCGCCCCCCACACTGGTGCTTAATCAAACCGCTTTAGTCGCCGATATCACACCCGTCGCACTGCCCCCGACAGCATCCGCCGTGCCAAGCAACAACCCTTCCCCCGTCAGCAGCCCAGCTAAAACACCGCGCCGCGCGAATCACAGTAATGCGCCTAAGTTCGCTAGCACCCCTAGCAATGGCTTAGATGAATTACTCAATCAGGCATATCAAGAATATCGCGCAGGAAGTTTTGATTTGGCACAACCGCATTACCAAGCCGTACTCGCCAAAGCGCCTAACAATACCGATGCGCTACTAGGCTTGGCAGCGATTGCACAACATCATCACGCCGATGCTGTGGCAGCGAACTACTATACCCAAGTGTTGGCGCAAGACCCGCGCAACGCAGTCGCCAATGCGGGTATGACGGCACTGACCACCGATGACAATCGCGAAAGTCGCTTGAAAACTTTGCTACACGAACAACCTAACGCCGCCAGCTTGCATTTCGCGCTGGCGAATCACTATGCCGATCAATCACGCTGGAGCGAAGCGCAACAAGCCTATTTCAACGCTTATAAATTAGAGCCCAACAATGCGGAGTTGGCGTTTAACTTGGCGGTGAGTTTGGAACGCTTAGGGCAAAGAAAATTGTCGGCGCAGTATTACCAACAAGCCATCGCTCACGATAAAAATAACAGCGCGGGATTTAACCACGATGAGATTGCGCAGCGCGCTCAACAACTTAATCAATAAGCGCGAATAATCCGAAAGAGCCATCTAATGTCAAACAGCCAATTACAACAACCATTAGGCGCGATGCTAGTCGCCAAAGGCGTGATTAGCGAAGACCAGTTGCGCCTCGCCATGCAAGAGCAAGGCAACACGCATCAACCGCTAGGACGCTTATTAGTGCGGCTAGGCTTCTTATCAGAAGCGACTATCCGCGACGTGTTAGCAGAAAATCTTGGTCAAGAAAGCGTCGATTTATCCGCCATTATCATCGACCCTGTGGCACTCGCCTTAATCCCTAAAGAAGTTGCGCGCCGCTATCAATTACTACCGTTGTCCGTCGATAAAGCCGCGCGGCAACTGACGGTCGTGGTATCCGACCCCGACAACATCATCGCGCTGGATCAGTTGCGCGCCCTGCTCAAAGACGAATACCACCTCATCACCCAGCTTGCCAGCGAGTCCGACATTCTGCGCGCCATCGACCAATACTATGGCTTTGAGCTGTCCATCGACGGGATTTTGCACGAGATCGAACCTGGCGAGATGGAGTACCAAACCCTGCAATCAGGGGTGAATGAATTTAGCCAACCAGTGGTGCGACTCATCGATGCACTACTCACCGAGGCAGTGCAACGCGGCGCGTCAGATATTCACTTTGAACCCGAAAGCAGCTTCTTGCGCATCCGCTATCGCATCGACGGCGTGTTGCGCCAGATGCGCAGCTTGCATAAGAGTTTTTGGCCTGCCATGGTGGTGCGTATGAAAGTGATGAGCGGCATGAACATCGCTGAAACGCGTGCGCCACAAGATGGTCGGATTTCGCTGCGCTTGTCGGGTCGCCCGATAGATTTCCGCGTTGCTTCGCATCCCACCACGCACGGCGAAAACTTAGTACTGCGTATTTTAGATAGACAAAAAGGCATCGTGCCTTTATCTGAAACAGGACTTTCTGAAGAAGCCCTCGATACGCTAAAAACCATTATCGCCAAACCCGAAGGCATCATTTTGGTCACGGGGCCTACGGGCAGCGGCAAAACTACTACGCTGTATTCAGTGTTAAATCACATCAACACCGAATCCGTGAACATTATGACGCTGGAAGATCCCGTCGAATATCCGCTCACCATGATTCGCCAAACCTCGATTAACGAGGCAGCGAAACTAGATTTTGCGGGCGGGATACGTTCCATGATGCGCCAAGATCCTGACATTATTTTAGTGGGTGAAATTCGCGACCATCCCACCGCTGAAATGGCATTCCGCGCCGCTATGACAGGGCATCAAGTCTATTCAACCTTGCACACCAATTCGGCGATAGGCGCAGTGCCGCGCCTACTCGACATAGGTATATTGCCCGACATTATGGCGGGCAATATCATCGGCATCGTTGCACAACGCCTAGTGCGCGTGCTATGCAAAGAGTGCAAAACGCCTTACACCCCAGATGCTGGCGAGCGAAAGTTATTAAGCATTCCGCTGCATCAAGACATTACCTTGTATCGCGCGCAAGGCTGCGATGCTTGTAACCATCAAGGGTACAAAGGACGTTTAGCGATTATGGAGTTGCTAAAAATGGATTACGACTTAGATGATTTAGTGTCGCGTCGCGCCAGTACCCGACAAATCCGCGATCTCGCCTTGGCAAAAGGCTTTAAGCCGCTGGCAATGGACGGCATCCGCCGCATACAACAAGGTTTGACCTCGCTGGCAGAAGTAAGCCGCGTGGTCGATTTATCTGATCGGGTGAGCTGACATGCCGATGTACTCGTATCGCGCCATTAACGCGCAAGGCAAATCGACTAAAGGCACACAAGATGCCGCCAATGTCATTGACTTAGAAATGCGCTTAAAGCGCGGCGGACTGGATTTAATTGACGCGCGTGAAGACAATAGTGCGCACACGTTAGGGCGTAAAAAAGTTAAGCGAGGCGAACTCATCACTTTCTTTTTTAACTTAGAGCAACTGACTCGCGCGGGCGTACCGCTCTTGGAGTGCTTAGCTGATTTACGCGACACCATGGGTGAAATACGTTTTCGCGAGGTCATCGCCGCCATCGTTGAAGCCATTGAAGGAGGAAAAAAACTATCCCAAGCGATGGCGGAACATCCCGATGCCTTCGATAAAATTTTCATTAGCTTAATTCGCGCGGGTGAAGACAGCGGACGTTTACCCGAAGTATTCGCCTTCATCACCGAGTCAATTAAATGGCAAGATGAAATGGCATCGCACACCAAAACAATCTTGATGTACCCAGCCTTTGTCGGCTCGATTGTCATTGCGATTACGTTTTTCTTGATGATTTACTTAGTGCCGCAACTGGTCAGCTTCATCAAAAGCATGGGGCAAGAGATTCCCATTCAGACGCGCATGTTGCTGGCGACCTCGTGGTTCTTTGTCAATTATTGGTATGTGTTGCTCATCTTGCCTATCGTCACCCTAGTCGGCGGCACAACCTTACTCAAATCCAGCGCGGGAGCACGTTTCAGATTCGATCAATTCAAATTAAAAATGTGGGTAGTTGGACCGATTTTGCACAAAATTATTTTGGCGCGTTTCGCCAATACCTTCGCCATGATGTATGGCTCAGGCATTAGCATTCTCGATTGCATTGCGGCGGCGCGCGATGTGGTCAACAACCTCGCGGTGGCACGCTCGCTAGAACAAGTCGCCAGCGAAATCGAAGCGGGTAAAAACCTCACGCAAAGTTTCCAAAATACGGGCATGTTCCCGCCGCTGGTGATTCGGATGCTGAAAGTCGGCGAAACCACAGGCTCATTAGACAAAGCCTTGCTCAATGTCAGTTATTTTTACGATAGAGATGTCAAAGAATCCATCAAAAAAGTACAAATTTTAATCGAGCCAACCATGACTATCGTATTAGGCGCGCTGTTGGGTTGGGTGATGTTGTCCGTGCTGTCACCAATTTACGACATCATCGGCAAAGTGAAATTTTAAGGACTGCCATGAATAACTGCCTGCTGCTTTTATTAAGTGCCAACCACCTTCACGCACAACACATGGTGGGCGAAAAAATTGCCGTGCAACGTGAATTTACCGACTCCACCGAAGACCGTGCGCAGTTTACCGCCTTCTTAAAAGGGCACCACTGCCCAACTTATTTACTAGCTGATGTCATTGAGGAGGACTTTCGCTTAGAGTCCATCCCTTACCTAACAGGCAAAAGTCATACGGCTTTGGTGCAGCGTAAATTTGATCAATTTTATCGCGGCACAACATTTCATCAAGCCACGGTATTACAACGCCAGACAGACGGACGACGTGATGTTGATATGCTATTTTCAGCCCTCACCAATCCCGCCCTACTGAACCCGTGGCTGGACGGATTATGGCAAGCAAAAACCCCCTTGGCGGGCATTTATTCGGTGCCGCAAGTCAGTACACCACTGATTAAAGACCACCCCTCCAACCATCTGCTGCTGATTACTTGGAATAAATTTTCGGGCTTGCGCGAAACCTATTTCAAAAATCATCAATTACAAATTTCGCGTCTCACCCCCGTCAGTCATGAGCTGTCCTTCCAAGAAATTGTTGAGACAGAACTGGCGCGCACCTATCAGTACTTAAAAAGTTTGAGCTTGTTGCCCGCTGGGCAAATGCTAGATGTCAGCATCGTGGCACATAGCGATGATTTAATCGGTCTGCAAACCCGCTTGCCGCGCAGTAACGATATGCGCTACGAGTTTGTGGACATTGCCAACTTAGCTCAGCAACTGCATTTGCCGATGCGTGTGCTTGATTCGGATGCCAGCCAATTATTTTTACACCAGCTCTCCCTAACGCGCCCCAAAAGCCAATATGGCAATGCACAACACACCCATTTTTATACACTCTGGCAACTGCGGCGCGGATTCTTTTGGGGCGCAGCGGCTGTGCTGATTGGCAGTCTGTTGTGGTCTGCACAATCCATCATCTGGCAAGACACCCCAGATGAAACCGCAGTTGCCTCAATTGAGCAACAAACCCAACAAGTGCAAAATCAAACGCGTGAACTGCAACAAGCCCTGCCGACCACCGCTATTCCACCTGCGGATTTACGCGCAGGTACATTAGCCTTGCAGCAGCTACAGCACCGCAGCAGCGCGCCACAAACCTTTCTCGTTCCCTTAAGTTTAGTGATGAATCGCTTTAGCAACATTCAACTCGATGAACTCGCTTGGCAAATGAACGCGAACGCAGCCGTCAGTGAAAATACCCAAGCGGATGTCGCTGCGCAAGAACTCACCTTCAAAGGACAACTCAATAATTTCGCAGGCAACTATCGCAGCGCACTTGAGTATTTAGAGCAATTCCAACAAGCCCTAATCACACAAGGCTATCAAACCACCATCACGGCGAAGCCTTTAGATGTCAGCCCTAGCAGCAATTTATCCGACCAGCAAAAATCCTCGTCACAAGGCTTGAGCTTTACCCTCACCTTAGTTTGGAGACCGCGCTTATGAAACTCAGCAAAAGTGATTGGACGCTCATGCAAGGCAGCGTCATCACCCTCAGTCTCGCCTTGATAGCCAGCGTGCTGCTGATTTACTTTAGTGAGCAATACGCTGCCCGCGCCATGAGAACTTGGCATCGTGCGCAACAACAACTGCACGCCGCACAATCCAATTTGAACGAGATTCAGCAACAGCGCGACAACATCGCCACCTATTTGCGCCCTTACCAACACGCGCAACAAGCGCATCTCATCGGCGTAGAGCCACGCCTAGATTGGCTGGAAAGCCTAGCCAAATTGCAACAACAAAATTTAGTAACGAGCTTTAGTTACAGCATCGAGCCACAAAAATCCATCACCCCACAACCTGCTATCGACACGGGCAATTTTGAGGTGCATTTCAGTGCGATGAGATTGCAAATCGAATTGCTCCACGAAGCGCAGTTGCTAAGTTTTTTTGACGCACTACACCGCCAAGTGCCAGGCTGGTATCAGCTCGATAGCTGCACGCTCACCCGCGCTAATCCAACGGATGCGGGACTGAAAGCCGAATGCCAAGGCGGCTGGCTGACCTTGCAAAATAGGAGCGTGCCATGAAGAACTTTGCCCGCAATCTTTTCATCCTCGGCTTCAGTGTCAGTGCCAGCGCATCTGCCGCCGAGCTAGGACGCTTATTTTTCACCCCCGAACAACGCGCCGAATTCGCCTTTGAGCAGTTGCAAACGAATACAGGCAACGCCAATAGCAACACCCTTAAAGTGAACGGCATCGTGCAGCAACAAGGCGGACGGCGCACCGCGTGGATTAACGGCGTCGCGCAGCACATGGGCAACAGCGACGCACCCGACCAAATTGCTCTGCCGGTGCCAGGTCAAGCCACTCCCGTGCACGTCAAGGTCGGTCAACAAATCAGCATCAAACCGACGAGGTAACTCATGCGCATCACTCGCCTAAAATCACAGCAACAAGGTGCGGCATTGATGGTGATGCTGGTTATTATGGTGGTCGGAATCGCGGCTGTATTGGTCGGCTCGCTCAATTCCTCCGCAGTCAAAATTGCCCACCAAAACGACAGCGCGGCGGCATTAGCACAAGCGAAAGAAGCGTTAATTGCCCGCGCTATCAAAGATGCTTCGGTGTTGGGCAGCTTGCCTTGCCCTGATGCGATAACCAATATCGCAAGCGCATCGGGCGTACCGTCTAACATACCGAATGATGGCGTTGCGGATTTATTAGTCGGTAATGAATGCCCTAGTTACATCGGACGATTGCCGTGGAAAACTTTGGGCATAGATGATTTACGCGATGGCTCTGGCGAACGTCTGTGGTACGCCGTATCGCGCAATTTTCGCGATGACAATTCCAACCATATCAATAGCGACACGCAAGGCACGCTAAGTTTGACGGGTAATCAAACGTCCAACCAATTGATTGCGATTGTTTTTGCTGCGGGCGCACCGCTTGCCGCGCAAACGCGTTCCTCAAGCAATAACCGGCCCTGCAACGGGGTGAACGGAATCGAAAATTTATGCGTACAAAATTATTTGGAAGCTAGCAATGCCATGCCTAGCACGGCCGCTCTAATTAACAACAATTATCAAATCAATGCGCCTAGCGACACTTTTAACGACAAGGCAATCTACCTCACTCACGAACAACTTTTCCCTGTTGTCGAGCAACGCATCGCACGTGAAGTGAAAGCCTGTTTAGATGGCTATGCCAAGGTTATGGGCAATAAATATCCATGGGCTGTTCCAGTACAAAACTGGTATTTTTCAGGAGAAAACAACACCCGTTTTGGTCGCATTCCTTATCAAAAGCCGATTAACAACAATAAAATTCAAGATTTTTTGGCAGCATTGGATACCTTACAAAACCAAGTGAATGCCTGCCTTGCCAACAACACTAACAATAATGCGAATGCTTTAGAAAACGCAGGCAAGACATTAGAAAATGCCGCCAAAGCATTAAGCAATGAGCTCTCCCCGCCATTGAGCACAGCGGTAACCAACCCTGGCAAAAAAGCGGGCGACAAGGCGCAAGACAATAATATGTGCGACACCATTCAAGCCAATCCAATCAACAACAGCGTGCAAACCAATCTCAATGCCACGCTAGCGGCACTCGCCATCGAACTCGCCAACGAAATTGCCACCAACAACTCCGACCAAGCCGTGCGCTGTGATGCGCTATTTCAAAAATCTTATTGGCAGGATTGGAAAGATTTAGTGTTTTACCAAGTTGATGAGGCGTATCGACCAGGGGGCGGCGGCGCGAGCGCGGGGATACAAATTAACGCAACAGGCAATTATCACGCAGCCGTGTTAATCGCGCGCGCTGTGTTGCCGCCTAAAATTTTGCCACGCAAACGCACCGTGCTCAGCGACTATCTAGAAACGCCCAACGCCCATACGGGACAAAATCCACTGGCAACGTTTAGCGGGTATCGCACCAGCGACGCGCAATATCAAACCATTAGTAATGATTTAGTGCTATGTTTAGATGGCGGTTCGGTTAATTGCAAATGAAAACGAAAATGAAAAAAATCAAACTCAAAGCAGGCTTTACCTTGATTGAAATGGCGATGGTGCTGATGATTATCGCCCTAGTGTTAGGCGGTTTATTGCCTGTGATTTCTGGACAAATTGAGCAGCAGCGCAACGCCGAGACGCGCAAACAATTAGCCGAAATTCGCGAGGCATTATTAGGCTTTGCGGTAACGAACAACCGCCTGCCGTGCCCCGCCGATGGCACGTTGAATACGGGCGTAGAAGCCACCACGAATACGGGTGCGGCGTTAGTGTGCAGCTCGATTACAGCTAACACTGCCAGTGGCGGCGTGTTGCCTTGGACGACCTTAGGGGTGAGCGAAACAGATGCGTGGGGACGACGCTTTACTTACCGCGTCACCAGCGCGTTTGCCGATGGTGCGGATGGCACAAGCGAGGCAGCCGCAGCGGCGTGTCCGACCTCAACAGGCGTGTCGTTCAAATTATGCTCACAAGCCAATCTCAATATTCTGGTCGAGGCAACAGGGGCAAATATCGCCGCTAATTTACCAGCCGTCGTGGTCTCGCATGGCAAAAATGGCTTGGGTGCTTATACACAGCAAGGCGTGCAACTGACAGGCGCAACGGGCGATGAGTTAGAAAATGCCAACACTACCAACAGTTTTGTCAGCCACGAAGCCACGCCAACCTTTGATGATTTACTGGTCTGGATACCACCTAACCTACTCATTAGCCGCATGATTACGGCAGGAAAGCTGCCTTAAGCTCTCCGCCAAGTCGTGCCTTGCGCGCTGTCTTCCAACACAATCCCCGCCGCTAATAATTCTTTACGAATCGCATCTGCGGCGGCGAAGTTTTTGGCTTGTTTCGCCGCGATACGCGCGGCGATTTGCGCTTCAATTGCCGCGTCATCCAAACCACCCGCACTGGCATCACCCTGCAAAAACGCTTGCGCATCGCGTTGCAACAATCCCAACAGTGCGGCTAGGGTTTTGAGTTGCGTCGCCGCTTTCACAGCTTGGGTGCGATTCACTTCATTGGCTAACTCAAACAACACCGCCACGGCTTCGGGCGTGTTGAAATCGTCATCCATCGCCACTTTGAAACGTGCGGCGTGCGGCGTATTCCAATCAATAAGCTGGTTCTTTTGTAGGTCGAGATTTGCGTTTTCAACGCCTTTCAACGCCGTATAAAGACGCGTCAGCGCGCCTTTGGCATCATCCAAATGTGCATCGGAATAATTCAGCGGGCTGCGGTAATGCGCGCGCAAAATAAAAAATCGCACCACTTCGGCATCGTATTTTTTCAGCACATCGCGGATGGTAAAAAAATTGCCCAAGCTCTTGGACATTTTTTCTTTATCGACGTTGATAAAGCCGTTGTGCATCCAATAATTGACGTATTGGCACGAATGCGCGCCTTCACTTTGCGCGATTTCATTTTCGTGATGCGGAAACTGCAAATCCGCGCCGCCGCCATGAATATCAAACTGCTCGCCCAAAATATCGGTCGCCATGGCAGAACATTCGAGATGCCAACCGGGGCGCCCCATACCCCACTTGGAATCCCATTGCACCTCGGCGGCTTCGTGTTCTTTAGCATGTTTCCACAACACAAAATCGAGCGGATCGTGCTTATCAGTGGTGACTTCCACGCGCTCGCCCGCGCGTAAATCTTCCAGCGACTTGCCCGATAATTTGCCGTAACCGTCAAACTTACGCACCGCATAATTAACATCGCCATCGGCAGCTTGATACGCCAGCCCATTCGCTTCTAGTTGCGCAATCATCGCCAACATTTGCGGCACATAGTGCGTGGCACGCGGCTCATGGTCAGGGCGTTGTACGCCCAGCGCGTCGGCATCTTCGTGCATCGCGTCGATAAAACGCTGCGTCAGCGCGTGAATTGACTCTTTATTTTCTGCCGCGCGCTTGATAATTTTGTCGTCGATGTCGGTGATATTGCGCACATATGTCACCGCATAACCACTCGCCTTCAACCAACGCTGCACCATATCGAACGCCACCATGACGCGCGCGTGACCGAGATGACAGTAGTCATACACCGTCATACCGCACACATACATACGGACTTTATTAGCGTCGATGGGCTTGAAATCCTGCTTGTCGCGGGCGAGAGTGTTGTAAATTTTTAACATAATTATTTTTGAGCTAGTAACGAACCCTGTGGGGGCTTGATTTATCGAGCGATGTTGCTGAATGTAGCTATCGCCCGATAAATTGACCTTCTAGCAACTACGAGCGAGCTGCTTATTTCGTCCAAGAATCTTTCAGAGTGACCGTGCGGTTGAACACCAGCTTGCCGCCAGCTTGATGATCGCGTCGGTCGGTGACGAAATAGCCTAATCGTTCAAATTGATAATGCGTTTCGGGCGCGGCATATTGCACCGCCGCTTCAACCCAGCCTTGCACCACTTGCAATGAATCGCCATTCAGATATTTGCAAAAATCGCCGTCTTTGTCCGCGTCAGGTTGCGCCACGGTAAACAAGCGATCATACAAACGCATTTCGGCGGGCAAAGCGTGCGCACGCGACAAAAAGTGAATCACGCCTTTGACTTTGCGACCTTCAGGATTTTTGCCCAGCGTGGCGTGGTCGATGCTGCATTTGAGTTCGATAATTTTGCCATCTACATCTTTCACTGCCTCGTCGCAGCGCATCACATAACTATGACGCAAACGAATTTCGCCGCCCAAAGTTAAACGCTTCCAACCTGCGGGCGGCACTTCGGCGAAGTCATCCGCTTCGATAAAAAGTTCGCTGCTAAATGCCACTTCACGTTTACCTAGTTCGGGCAAATGAGGGTGAAAGTCTGCTTCACGCGTCAACGCGCCGTCAAAGTTGCTAATCGTGACTTTTAGCGGGTTGATAATCGCCATCACACGCGGTGCGCGCAATTCCAAGTCTTCGCGGATTGTGCCTTCCATAATCGCCATATCGACGCTGTTTTCGCTCTTCGACACACCAATTCGTTTGGCGAATTCGCGTATCCCTGCGGCGGTATAACCACGACGACGCATCCCAGAAATAGTGGGCATACGCGGATCGTCCCAACCGCTCACTTTTTGCTCGTTGACCAGTTGCAACAGCTTACGTTTGCTGGTGATGGTGTAGTGCAATTCGAGGCGCGAAAACTCGTATTGGCGCGGATGACACGGAATGCTGATGTTGTCCAATACCCAGTCATACAGTGGGCGATGATCTTCAAATTCGAGCGTGCAAATCGAGTGCGTAATACCTTCCAGCGCGTCGGAAATGCAATGCGTGTAGTCGTACATCGGGTAGATGCACCACTTATCGCCAGTGCGAATGTGATGGGCGCGGCGAATTCGATAAATCGCAGGGTCGCGCAAATTCATATTGCTGGAAGCCATGTCGATTTTGGCGCGCAATACCATCGCACCATCAGCGAACTCGCCACCCTTCATGCGCGCAAACAAATCTAGATTTGCCGCCACGGTGCGATCGCGACTGGGGCTATTTTTTCCCGCTTGCGTCAACGTGCCGCGATATTCGCGCATTTTTTCAGGACTTAAATCGTCCACATACGCCAAACCTTTTTGAATCAGCTCAACCGCGAAAGCATATAAAGCGTCGAAATAATCGGAGGCCCAACGCACTTCACCGTTCCATGCAAAGCCCAACCAGCGCACGTCTTCTTGAATCGACAGCGCGTATTCTTGGCTTTCTTTTTCGGGGTTGGTGTCGTCGAAACGCAAATTACATTGGCCGTGATAGTCAGCCGCTAAACCGAAGTTCAGGCAGATAGATTTCGCGTGACCCACATGTAAATAGCCGTTCGGCTCAGGCGGAAAGCGCGTCTGAATCGCGCTGTGTTTGCCCGTGGCTAAGTCGTGGTCGATGATGGTGCGAATAAAGTTGGATACGGGAGGCGTGCTAGGTGACGTGCTACTCATACGGGAATCTCGCTTAGGGTGAGGCAAAAAATGGTTGCGGATTCTACCCGAAAAGCCCCTCGCAAAATATCGCAGCCGATTAACCACTTGTCATAAATTGAAAATAAGCGGCGATTGTTTGGTAGAATCCGCGCGCCTTTTTCGGCGCACCTTCGCCTGTCGCCCCGCTTAGATTATTAGGAATTCAACATGCTTAAATCTGTTTATGTGCTACTTATCAGCAGCCTAATCTGTAGCACTGCCTATGCCGACGATTTGTCGGATGCCAACCAATTATTCAAACAAGGTCAGCAAGCCGCCGCGCTCGCCAAAGTTGATAGCCACCTAGCGGGCAAACCAAAAGACGCACAAGGTCGCTTTCTAAAAGGCTTGATTTTGACCGAGCAAGGCAAACCAAACGATGCGATTAAAATTTTTTCATCGCTCACTAGCGACTATCCAGAGCTGCCCGAACCGTATAACAACTTGGCCGTGCTGTATGCAGGTCAAGGTCAATACGACAAAGCCAAACAGTCGTTAGAAATGGCAATACGCACTCATCCTTCTTATGCCACCGCACACGAAAATTTAGGTGACATTTACGCAAAGATGGCGAGCCAAGCCTATGACCGCGCGCTGCAATTGGATAAAAGTAATGCGGGTACGCAAACTAAACTGGCGATGATTCAAGATATTTTCTCTAGCACGCCGCGCCCCAAAGCCAGCATCACGCAGAACGTCGCCAGCGGTGCAATTACTAGCAAACCTGCCGCAGCGGTGGTAGCCCTAGCACCTATCGCAGCCAAACCTGCTGTAGCGGCTACCCCTATCGCTACCAAACCCGCCACCAAGCCTGTTGCGGTCAATAATGAAGAAGACATCCAGGTCGCTGTACATGCTTGGGCGGCAGCATGGTCAGCGCAAAACGCCAAAAAATACTTGGCGGCATATGCTGATGATTTTCGTCCAGCCGATGGCGCGAGCCATGGCGACTGGGTACAGATGCGCCGTGAACGCATCGCTGCGCCTAAATTTATCAAAGTCTCATTAAGCGACCTGTCGATTAAAGTGAATGATAGCAATCACGCCAGCGCACATTTTAGACAGGCTTACCACGCCAATACCTTGCAAACCTCTAGCCGCAAAACTCTGCTGCTGGTTAAGGCTGATGGTCGCTGGTTAATTCAAGAAGAGCGCGCTAAATAATTCATGCGCACACGTCTTTTTTCTGCTTTATTGCTCGCCATGCTCTGTCACGTAGCCCTTGCTGCGCCTGACTTAACTGCGAGTGAAGCAGGTTTGGGCAAAAGCATCGAAGCCATTCGCAACAACCGCCTAGATTTAGCCCTCAACGAAGTCGATAGCGTGTTACGCATCAATCCGAATTTCCGTTTAGCGCAACTGATACGCGGCGATTTGTTGATGGCGCGAGCAGGGGCGATTAGCAATATCGGCAGTGGTGCGAACGCCCCGCGCGACAAGTTAGACGATTTACGCGCCGAGGCGCGTGCACGCCTGCTGCGGATGCAAGCCCAGCCCAATCAAAAAATCGCCCCGCGTTTTTTATGGCAACTCGATGCGGCACAAAAATATGCCTTGGTGGTAGATACCAGTCGCTCGACTTTGTATGTGTATGAAAACGTCAGTGGCACAGCGCGCTATGTCGCCGACTACTACATCACCATCGGCAAGCTCGGTACCGAAAAGCGCGCGGAAGGCGATCAACGCACCCCGATAGGCGTGTATTTCGTCAAAGCAGATTTACCCAAAGCTCAGCTCGCCGATATGTATGGCAGCGGCGCATTTCCCTTGAGTTATCCGAATGAGTGGGACAAAAAAAATAATCGCACGGGACAAGGTATTTGGTTGCATGGCACACCCTCCGACACTTACAGCCGTCCGCCCCGTGCTAGCAATGGTTGCGTGGTGTTGTCGAATGACAATCTAGAGAAAGTGCGCCCCTACCTGCAAGTCGGCGTAACGCCCGTGATTATCACCAATCACATGGAAAGTTTTAGTGGCGTGGATAACGATAATCGCGATGAGCTGCGCGCCGCCATGGAACAGTGGCGCAAAGATTGGAGCAGCTTAAATACGCGTGCGTATTTGTCGCACTACTCCGCTGATTTTGCCAGCGACAACCAAAACTACAGCGCGTGGGCGGCGCAAAAAACGCTGGTGAATGCGGGCAAAGAATGGGCAAAAGTGAAGGTCTCGAACGTCAGCATGTTCACTTATCCTGAACAGCCTGACATGGTAGTGGTGAATTTTGAACAGGACTACGCCAGCAATAATTTGTCTAACCAAATGCACAAACGGCAATACTGGATTAAGCAAAACAATCATTGGAAAATACTCTACGAAGGTGCCGCATGAAAAAACTCATCACACTCATTTTTACCCTATTACTTTGCGGCATTTCACCTCTTTCTTACTCACTCGATAAAGGCAAACCTACCATGGTCAAACTTCACACCAATCACGGCATCATCACTATTCAACTCGATGCGGCTAAAGCCCCGCAAACCGTCGCGAATTTTATCGACTACGTAAATAGCGGCGCGTACAGCAACACTATTTTTCATCGCGTGATTCCTAACTTTATGATTCAAGGCGGCGGCTTTGAGCCTGGCATGAAACAAAAAGCGACGAAAACTCCGATTCAAAACGAAGCGGCAAATGGCTTGAAAAACGATAAGTACACGATTGCGATGGCGCGTACTGGCGATCCCCATTCCGCTACCACGCAATTCTTCATCAACACTAGCAAAAATGATTTCCTGAATTATCCCGGTCAAGACGGCTGGGGTTATTGCGTGTTCGGCAAAGTGACTGAAGGTATGGACGTGGTTGATGCAATCGGCAAAGTTAAAACGGCCAATCGCGGTGGACACGGCGACGTACCAACTGAAGATGTGATTATTAGCAAAGCAGAAGTTATCGCTAAGTAAAATTTGCCTAGCCAGCTCCTACCGTCTGAATTGACTAGACCGTAGGAGCTCGATTTATCGAGCGATGCCACCCTTTAATCGCTCGATAAATCGAGCTCCTAGCAAACGCTTTTTAGCATGATGTTCAATCGCAACGGAATGCCACATACCCTTTTTATCTCCGACTTGCATCTAAGTGCCGACCACGCAGACAGCATGGCGGCATTTCGGCGTTTCATTAGCGAGCTCGCGCCTCATGCCGAACGGCTTTATATCCTTGGCGACCTGTTTGAATACTGGGCGGGCGACGACGATAGCGATGACCCGTTTCATGCCGAAGTCATCGGTTTATTGCGCGGTTTAAGCGCGTCGCAAACACACGTTTTTATTCTGCATGGCAATCGTGATTTGCTGATGGGCGCAGCACTTGCTGCCGCTTGTCACGCCACATTGATAGCCGAACCCACGCGGATAGATTTATACGGCACGCCTACACTGCTCAGTCACGGCGACACCCTGTGCAGTGACGATGTTGAGTATCAAAAATTTCGCGCTCACGTTCACAGCCCAGAGTTTCAAAACAGCTTCCTCGCGCAACCATTAAGCGCACGCAAAACCTACATCGAACACATTCGCAACCACAGCCGCCAAGAAAAGCAGCAAAAAAGCATGGAAATTATGGATGTGAATGGCGATGCCGTTGCGGCCATGCTGCGCGACTATCATTACCCGCAACTGATACACGGACACACCCACCGCCCCAATCGCCACGAGCATAGCGTCGATGGCAAGCCTTGTGTACGTTGGGTGTTAGGGGATTGGGGGGTTGAAGGTAACGCGCTGCGCTGCAATGCTAACGGCTGTGCGGTAATCCAGTTCTGATAAAGCGCAGACCCATTCATCCGTTCGTGGTGAGCTTGTCGAACCATGCACGGATGATAACTCATCATGAACTGATAATTTTCACGCCCTTCGACAAGCTCAGGACGAACGGTTCTTTGTAATTACCTGAATCGCTCCACCGCCTGCTCCACTCTATCCACCGCGATAATTTCCATGCCTTCTATCGGGTGTTTAGGCGCGTTGGCTTTGGGAATGATGGCATGAGTGAAGCCTAACTTCGCCGCTTCGCGCAGCCGTTCTTGGCCGCGCTGCACGGGACGCACTTCGCCTGCCAGCCCCACCTCGCCGAACACCACTAATTTTTCTGGTAAGGGGCGATTGCGCAAGCTCGATACCATCGCCAATATCACCGCTAAGTCCGCGCCTGGTTCAGTGATTTTCACGCCGCCCACCGCGTTGATAAACACGTCTTGGTCATAACACGCGATGCCCGCATGACGGTGCAACACCGCCAGCAACATCGCCAAGCGATTCTGTTCCAAGCCTAGCGACAGGCGTTTCACATTGGGCGAATGTGCCTCATCGAGCAAGGCTTGTATCTCCACCAACAGCGGGCGCGTGCCTTCTTGCGTGACCATCACACACGAGCCCGCGACTTGCTGTCCATGTTGCGAGAGGAACATCGCGGAGGGATTGCTCACCTCGCGCAAGCCCTTCTCGGTCATAGCGAACACGCCCAATTCGTTGACCGCGCCGAAGCGATTCTTGAACGCGCGTATCAGTCTGAAACTGGAATGCGTATCGCCCTCGAAATACAGCACGGTATCAACGATGTGTTCCAGCACGCGTGGCCCCGCCAGCGCGCCTTCTTTGGTGACGTGACCGACCAAAATAATGGTGATGTTCTGACTCTTGGCGATGCGCGTGAGTTGCGCCGCACATTCGCGCACCTGCGCCACCGAACCTGGCGCGCTGGTGAGTTGATCGGAGTACATGGTTTGTATCGAATCAATCACCACCACATCGGGCTTATTAGCCGCGATGGTTGCTTGAATTTTTTCCAGTTGAATTTCTGGCAGCAAACGCAAACTGCGCGCGTCCAGCGACAGCCGTTTGGCGCGCAAAGCAATCTGCTGTGCCGATTCTTCGCCACTCACATACAAAGTATTTTTTTCTAGCGACAGATGTGCCAACACTTGCAGCAACAGCGTCGATTTACCAATACCCGGATCGCCGCCTATCAGCACCACCGCGCCCGACACCAAGCCGCCACCCAACACGCGGTCAAACTCCGCGATGCCAGTCGGTGTGCGCGGCACTTCCGCCGCTTCGACTTCCGACAAAAGTTGTACTCCACCCGATGCCGCTAACGCGCTGTAGCGATTCTTAACACCCTTCGCAACGGCTTCCGCCACCGACTCGATCAGCGTGTTCCACTCCATGCAATGAGGACACTGCCCCTGCCACTTAGGCGTTTGCCCGCCACATTCGGTGCAGGAATAAATTGATTTTGCTTTTGCCATACCCGCCCTTCCTTAATTTAGCGACCCACTCTTGTAATTAGACATTCTGCCCTAATCTTTGGCACTCGTTGATGGAGAGTGCTAAAATCCGCAACCTTTTTTTAACCCTCAACCTAGGAGCTACACAATGAAAGTTCGTCCTTTACATGACCGCGTAATTGTTAAACGTATGGAAGAAGAACGTAAAACCGCATCGGGTATTTTCATTCCTGACGCTGCCACAGAAAAACCTGATCAAGGCAAAATCGTTGCAGTAGGCAACGGTAAGATGAGCGATGACGGCAAGTTGCAAGCAATGAACGTCAAAGTCGGCGACACCGTGTTGTTCGGCAAATACGCTGGCCAATCTTTCAAGATGGACGGTGAAGAATACATGACAATGCGCGAAGATGACATTATCGGCATAGTTGAACAGTAATACTTATTGAATTTTAGGAGACATAATCATGGCAGCTAAAGACGTAAAATTCCACGACCAAGCTCGTGTAAAAATGGTAGTAGGCGTAAACATTTTGGCCGACGCAGTTAAGGTTACGTTGGGCCCTAAAGGTCGCAACGTAGTGTTAGATCGCGCATATGGCGCACCGCATATCACTAAAGACGGCGTTTCTGTAGCTAAAGAAATCGAATTAAAAGACAAGTTCGAAAATATGGGCGCACAAATGGTTAAAGAAGTCGCTTCTAAGACTTCTGATGTAGCGGGCGACGGCACCACCACAGCCACCGTGTTGGCTCAAGCTATCGTGATGGAAGGTATGAAGTTTGTGACTGCGGGCATGAATCCTATGGATTTGAAACGCGGTATCGACAAAGCGGTTACGGCTGCGGTTGAAGAACTGAAAAAAATCTCGAAACCTTGCACAACCACGACAGAAATCGCTCAAGTTGCTTCAATTTCAGCTAACTCTGACGCAGCTATCGGCAAAATCATTGCTGACGCAATGGAACGCGTTGGTAAAGATTCATTGAAAGCAGGCAAGTTTGATGGTGTTATCACCGTAGAAGACGGTAAATCGTTGGATAACGAGCTGGATGTAGTTGAAGGTATGCAGTTTGATCGCGGCTACTTGTCACCGTACTTCATCAACAACCAAGACCGTCAAATGGTGTCGATGGACAATCCTTTCATCTTGTTGCATGACAAAAAAATCTCGAACATCCGTGATTTGCTGCCAACTTTGGAACAAGTAGCTAAATCAGGTCGTCCTTTGTTGATTGTGGCTGAAGATGTCGATGGCGAAGCCTTGGCAACTTTGGTGGTCAACAACATTCGCGGCATCTTGAAAACCGTTGCGGTTAAAGCACCTGGCTTCGGCGACCGTCGTAAAGCCATGTTGGAAGACATCGCGATTTTGACAGGCGGTACAGTGATTGCTGAAGAAGTCGGTTTGACTTTGGAAAAAGTGACTTTGGAAAACTTAGGTCAAGCAAAACGCATCGAAGTGGGTAAAGACAACACCATCATCATCGACGGCGCGGGCAAAGACGACGCAATCCAAGCGCGTATCAGCCACATTAACAAACTGGCAGCAGAATCAACCAGCGACTACGACAAAGAAAAAATGCAAGAACGCAAAGCCAAATTGGCTGGCGGCGTGGCAGTGATTAAAGTCGGTGCGGCAACTGAAGTTGAAATGAAAGAAAAGAAAGACCGCGTGGAAGATGCGTTGCACGCAACTCGTGCCGCAGTTGAAGAAGGCATTGTTCCTGGCGGCGGCGTAGCGTTGCTGCGTGCCAAAGTAGCGGTGGCTAAAGTTAAAGGCGACAACACTGACCAAGATGCAGGGATTACGATTGTGTTGCGCGCGATGGAAGCTCCGTTACGCGCCATCGTGTTCAATGCAGGCGAAGAAGCAGCTGTAGTCATTAACAAAGTGTTGGAAGGCAAAGGCAACTTTGGTTACAACGCAGCGACTGGCGTGTATGCCGACATGTTGGAAATGGGCGTAGTTGACCCAACCAAGGTAACGCGTACTGCCTTGCAAAACGCAGCATCTATCGCAGGTTTGATGTTGACGACAGCGTGCATGATTGCTGACGTGCCAGAAGACAAACCAGCCGCAGGCATGGGCGGCGGTGATATGGGCGGCATGGGCGGCATGGGCGGCATGATGTAATTAAAGCGCACGGTCTTATCTGTCGCACAAGCTGTAAACTAAAAACTCCGCTCTTAGCGGAGTTTTTTTTGCCTACCGATAGGCGCATGAAAATAAATAGCTATACGGTTTAGTCCTTGCATCAATAAGGACTTATAGCGTATATTCAATTTCTTTTTTTAGACTAAAATGCTCTACTCTCAGGGAAAATAATGAAAAATTTATACCTCGCTTTAATTTTATTGTTCAGTGTGCCGTTGGTTCAGGCTACTGAAATGCCTGATTTGGCGAAAAAAAATCGTTGCAATGACTGCCATGCCATTGAGAAAAAAATTATTGGTCCAGCATGGCTGGAGGTGTCACTAAAATACCGTGGACACCCTGAAGTTTTAGAACCCTTAGTTGCCAAAGTATCTAAAGGTGGCGTGGGAGTGTGGGGCGACATGCCTATGCCAGCCAATGATCCAGGCGGTCGTAAGTACGACGACATCAAGGCTTTGGTGCAATTTATCTTAGGTTTATCTAAATAATTGTATCGCTGGTTGCTAGACTGACTGCATAACAAAACCTGTATTTTTATCTATATAACACCAGAGGAAATTATGAATTCAATGATAAAGAGCTTGATTGTTGTTGCTGGCTTAATCCTGACCAGCTCAGTGCTTGCCACAGAAATGCCCACACTCGCCAAGAAAAATAATTGCACCGCGTGTCATGCTATCGAAAAAAAAATAGTCGGTCCTGCTTGGCAAGATGTGGCGAAAAAATACAAAGGGCAAGATGTCGAGGCAAAGCTAATCAGTAAAGTATCAAAAGGCGGCGCAGGCGCGTGGGGCAACACACCAATGCTTGCAAATGATAACGACGGAACCAAACAAGCCGACATTAAGGCACTGGTGAAATTTATTTTAGCTCTGTAACTTGCCGCAATGGCGATGACTAACTCGCTTCTTATTTGCGCTGTAGTAACTGCAAATACTCCATACGTTCAGCATCACTTAATTGGCTAACGCCGCCGAAACTCACGCGTGCTTGCAAAGCATGAAACGCTGCGTCGCGTGAGGCTTGGGCAAACTTGCTTAACAAGCCTGCAAACTCCCCTGCCACATCAAAGGTATCGCCCCAAGCGAGCATGTCAATTTGCGCTTGCGTAATAACTCTTTCGTGTGCCGTGCCTGACAATAACTGCGTGATAGCCGCGCTGCTGAGCTGGGAGTGATGCTCCTGCAACAAGGCGAGTAAGGCTTGGATAGCGTGCGATTCAGCACTACCGTCATATTGAAAAGCGGGCAGTTGTTGCGCTAACTCAGGTTGAGCTAATAAGCATTGCAACAGCAGCATTTGAGTAGAAGTCACGGCACCTCGCTTAGGCTTTTGCAAAGCGGCGCGCGGCGCGCGCGCCACAGGCGTAATCGCATACAAACTCTCTAGCTCGGCTTGGCTCACTCCTGCTAATGCGGCGACTTCTTTGCGCAGCAACAAAGCAGTGGTCGGTGCGCTAATCGCAGTCAGCAGCGGCTTGGCATTTTGTAGCAACGCGTTGCGTCCTTCGGCTTGGCGTAAATCTAGACCCGCGCTAATTTCACGCAGCAGATAAGTCGAAAGCGGCATGGCATCAGCAACACGCAGCTCAAATTCTGCCTGGCCAAATTCCCGAATAAAACTATCGGGATCATGCTCGGTCGGCAAAAATAAAAAACTGATGCGCTTGCCATCTTGCAAGCTCGGCAAAGCATTTTCGAGCGCGCGCCAAGCAGCTTTTTGCCCTGCTTTATCGCCATCAAAACTGAAAATAATGTGATCGGACAGACGCAATAATTTTTGAATGTGGAACGACGTGGTAGCGGTGCCTAAGGTCGCAACCGCGTAATCGACACCGTGTTGCGCGAGTGCCACCACGTCCATATAGCCTTCGACGACCAACACTTGCTGGCGATTGCGGATGGATTTTTGCGCTTGAAACAAGCCGTACAACTCGTGGCCTTTTTCAAACAACGGCGTTTCGGGCGAGTTGAGATATTTGGGCTCGCCTTTATCCAAAACCCGCCCGCCAAAGCCGATACATTGCCCGCGCACGTTGATGATGGGAAACATGATGCGGTCGCGAAACCGATCGTAGCGTTTGCCTTCATCGTTGCTAATCACCAAGCCTGTTTGCACCAGTGTTTCAGCTTGGTAATCAGGATAGGCACTCGCCAAACTTTGCCAGACTTCGGGCGAATAACCGATGGCAAATTTCGCCGCGATTTCGCCACTCAAACCACGCCCTTTTAGATAATCAATGGCGCGCGGCGAGGCTTTGAGTTGCTCGCGGTAATAACGCACCGCGACTTGCATCACCTCATATAAATCTGGCGCGACTTTTTCGGGCATTTGACCCTGCGCGTTGCGTTCGTGCGGCACGTCCAAACCGATACCGCGCGCCAGCTCTTCGATGGCATCGACGAAGCTCATGCCCGCATGTTCCATGACAAAACTAATTGCCGTGCCATGCGCGCCGCAACCGAAGCAATGGTAAAACTGCTTAGTTTGACTAACCGTAAAAGAGGGGGATTTTTCGTTGTGGAACGGACAACAGGCAGAGAAATTTGCGCCTGCTTTTTTGAGCGGCACATAGCGTTCAACTACATCCACAATGTCGATGCGATTGAGCAAATCCTGAATAAAACTTTTGGGAATCATCGCCGCTGCGCCTTCCAGGTAGGGAGCAAAAACTCAGCGGGATTGTTTACTTGCTGAGCTGCGCCTTGATAAGAGCCGACACTTTGCCCATGTCAGCACGACCTGCTAATTGTGGTTTCACAATCGCCATCACTTTGCCCATGTCTTGCGCGCTTGCCGCACCCGACGCACTGATAGCGGCGGTAACTGCTTGCGCGATTTCCGCATCTGACAGTTGTTGCGGCATGTACTCAGCCAACACGCTCATCTCGAATTTTTCAATATCTGCCAACTCACTACGACCAGCGGCTTCATATTGTGTAATCGAATCGCGACGTTGCTTGTTCATCTTGTCGATGATGGCAATGATGTCGGCATCGGTCAGCTCGATACGCTCGTCCACTTCGCGCTGCTTCATCGCAGCCAGCAATAGACGAATCGCCCCTAAACGTGCCGTTTCTTTGGCGCGCATCGCGGCTTTCATATCATCAGAGATTTTAGTTTTTAGTGTCATAAATGAAAAGCCAGCACATTCATTAAATGAACGCGCTGGCGATAAGTACGTCGCAGCTTAGTAAAGCTTAGGAGGAAGAGTCTGACCGATGATGCGTTTGTAGTGACGCTTCACGGCAGCAGCTAATTTACGTTTACGTTCAGCAGTTGGCTTTTCGTAAAATTCGCGAGCGCGCAAATCGGTCAACAGACCTGTTTTTTCTACGGAACGTTTGAAGCGACGCATTGCAACTTCAAATGGTTCATTTTCTTTTACGCGTACTGTTGTCATGGAAAAACTACCTTCTACCAAAAAATTGAGGGCGCGATTATAGCGAAGCCTGTCCATCCTCACAACTTTAATTTCGCAATTCGGATAAATTAGCTATTTGACGGCATCGTGCGCCTGAAAAAACGCCACCGCTTCCGCCTCTACGCGGGTGCGCTTCATCGGTGGCAGGCTCTGCCAGATGCGTTTGCCATAGGGCTTGGTGATGAGGCGCGGGTCGCAGATCATCAGCACGCCTCGGTCACTCTCATCGCGTATCAAGCGTCCCGCACCTTGCTTGAGCGTGATGATGGTGCGCGGCAACTGATATTCCATAAAGGCGTTGCGTCCCTGCTTGCTGATCTGTGCGATGCGCGCCGCCAATACCGGATCATCGGGCGGCGCGAACGGCAGCTTGTCTATGATGACCAGCGACAGCGCATCGCCGCGCACGTCCACCCCTTCCCAGAACGACTGACTGCCCAGCAGCACGGCATTGCCCAAGGTGCGGAAGCGTTCCAGCAATTCATTGCGCGAGCCTTCGCCCTGCAACAGCAGCGGATACTTCCAGCCGCGCAGATCGAATTCGGCCAGCAAGATTTCGTGCGCGCGCTGCATGGCGCGCAAGCTGGTGAACAACAGAAAAGCGCGGCCTTGACTGGCTTCCAGCATAGGCAGTGCCGCACGCACCACCGCCTCGGTGTATTCGAAACTGTTTGGGTCGGGCAGATTGCTGGGCACGTACAGCAGCCCCTGCTCGGGATAGTTGAAAGGGCTATCCCAGCACGCGGTCTTCGCCTTGAGCAAGCCCATCTCAGATTGGTAGTGAGTGAAATCCTGCTTCACCGCCAAAGTCGCCGAGGTGAATATCCAAGCGCGTTGCGAGCCGCCGATCTGCTTCTCGAATATCTCCGCGATGGACAGCGGCGTGGTGTTGAGTTGCATAGCGTGATGGAAGACTTCCAGCCAGCGCACTTGCTCGCTATCGTCGTTGCTCTGCCAATTGTCGAACTGCTGCGTGAGAGTTTGCGCACGCTGCCAGCAGTTCTCCAGCCCTTCGCTACGCTCGGCTTGTTTCTCCAATACCATGCTGAGTTGTTTGAGTTTTTCGCCCAACACTTTTGCCGCCTTGGGCCAGTCTTTGAAATCCTCCAGCGCGGTGATCGGTAAACGACCTTCCTTCTTGAACACCAGGCGCAAGTCGCGCGCGGCTTTGTCCAGTTCGTCACAGGAAGCGGGCAGCGGCGCGAAACCTTTGGCCGAAGTCAGCGCCTCGATGCGCGTATCGCGCACCAGATCGAGTATCTGCGAGGTGGAGATGTTCTCGCCGAAAAATAGGCTGGCGGTCTCGGGCAACTGATGCGCCTCATCGAAGATCACCGTGTTGCAGGTGGGCAGCAACTCGGCCACACCCTCGTCACGCAACATCACATCGGCGAAGAATAGATGATGGTTCACCACCACGATATCGGCCTGCATCGCCTCGGCGCGCGCCTTCAATACAAAGCATTCTTTGTGGTTGGGACATTCCTGGCCGAGGCAGTTGTCGCGCGTGGACGTGACGTTCATCCAGATGGGCGCATTCTCAGGCACATCGGCCACGCCGCTCTTGTCGCCTGAATCGCTGACCTTGGCGTATTTCTTAATCTTGTCCAGATGCTTTAGATCTTCGCGTGTGGCGAAGCGACCATCACTCAGCGCGCGTTCCAGATGATAGTGGCACACATAGTTAGAGCGACCTTTTAGCAGCGCGATGGACACTGGAGCTTTAAGCGCATCGCGCACCCGTGGCAAGTCCTTTTGAAACAGTTGGTCCTGCAGGTTCTTGGTGCCAGTCGAAATGATGACTTTGCCGCCGTTGATCAGCGCAGGCACCAGATATGCAAAGGTCTTACCTGTTCCCGTACCCGCCTCGGCAACCAATATCGAGTTGTCGCGTATCGCCGCTGCCACCGCCAAAGCCATTTCGCGCTGCTGCGCGCGCGGCCGAAAACTATCGACTTCGGTAGAGAGTGGGCTTTGTTCGGAGAAAAAACGTTCGACTTCTATAGACACGATGGGGTACTTGAGCAGTGGATGAAGGTGGATTTATAAAGGCAGTATCGCTATAGTGCGACGCGGATTTTACGCGATGAGTGTTGTGATGATTGTAAAAATATTTGAATTGGTCGGAAGTGGGTAGTGTTTATTCTAGTCGTTTGCGGTGTGGCGTTCTTTGCTGCGTGGTTGGCTTGGTTGATTTTCTACGTTTCTCCGAAAAAAACTAAGTCGCTTTATAAGTTCCCATCTACGGTTGTTAAACATCCGTCTTTGCGGGTTCCTTCGCGAAAACCATCGATTATTCCAGATAAACCGATTCCTACAGGGCGCGCAAAGCCTAGCAGCTCGGGCTTAAATCAAGTTGAGTTTAATCAGCGTCAAGGTTCCATCTGTGCAGCTGAAAAAAGGTTGCGCGGTGCCTGTTTTGGGGATTTTACTAAGTCGTCCGCTTTGATAGATTTTGAACTCAAAAAATCAATGGAGCTTTATACCCGCTCCGAAGCGGCACAGGCTGCCTTAGATAGGCTGTTTCTTGATAGAAGCCGTTAATTTTTAGCGCGGTAGGATGGGTTGAGCGTATGCGATACCCATCGTCCTTTCGGTAAATATAAATTTGTTTGACATCGCGTCGCTCCACCCAACCTACGAAACAAAACTATGCAGATTTACGTCGATGCCGATGCGTGTCCCAAGGTCATCAAGGAAGTGTTGTTTCGTGCGGCGGAACGCTTGCAGATTGCGCTGACTTTGGTTGCCAATAAACTCCTGTTTCATCCGCCTTCCAAGGTGATACGCGCCTTGCAAGTGCCGCAAGGTTTCGATGTCGCGGATAGCAAAATCGTGGAGCTGGTGGTGGCGGCGGGCGACTGGGTTATCGCTGCTGATATTCCGCTCGCCGCTAAGGGCATCGCAAAAGGGGCGCATGTGCGGAATCCGCGCGGCGAGTTTTATACGCTGGACGCAATACCAGACCTGTCGCGTATTACACGTCAGCCGCTCAGGCTTTTACGCCGCCAAGTGTCGAACTAACAAGCCCGTGCTGTGTGTAGCCAGCGTCTAGGTCAAAGCCGCTTTCACCAGCCGCCACAAGGCTTACGGCGGCCGGCGTGTCATGGATGAGTGCGCGCACAAGGCACTGCCATGAAACGCTTCAAAGTGCGTCGTTTAATGCGTGCAGCGGGCTTAAAGCCTGTGTGGAAGCGTAAGTTCGTCAACACCACCGACAGCGAACATAATTTACCCGTGGCGGAGAAGCTGCTGGCACGGCAACCGTAAACTGGATTGATTCTGCATTCAGACCAATATCCTGTCGGCGTGTCCAAAATTACTTGATCACAACACTCAATCTCCAGCATCTGTTGGGTTATTCGTAATTAAGCTAGCTGCGGTGCAGCCTTTCATCCTAGCGACATCTCCTGCTAATCCTTTCGTCTCACAACAAATTTGTACAAAGCGGCACTGAGTTAGAACAATCTGCATCATTCACGCGGACACCTTGAGCGCGGTGTCATATATCTGTCATCATTCCGTCATATCCTCACGCTTTCTTAATTGCCCTCTGGAATGATGATGACTGCCAAAATTTTAATCGTAGAAGACGAGCCTGCTATCGCCGAGCTGTTAGCGTTTAACGTCATGCAAGCGGGCTTTATCGCTTTACGCGCGCACGATGCCGAGACGGCTTGGGCACAGATCCGCGAACATGCGCCCGATTTAATTTTGCTCGATTGGATGCTGCCCGAAACTAGCGGAGTGGTCATCGCCAAACAGCTGCGCGCCGAGCCGCGCACGCGCGATATTCCCATCATCATGCTGACTGCACGAGGCGATGAACGCGACAAAATTTTAGGGCTGGAATCGGGTGCGGACGACTACATCACCAAACCGTTTTCGCCACGCGAATTGATGGCGCGCATTCGTGCCGTATTGCGCCGCCATATTCCCGCCATGCCCGATGAAAATGTCAGTGCGGGGGGGCTAGAGTTGTCGCCCACCACGCATCGCGTCATGGTGAATGGAGCGAGCATAGAGTTGGGGCCAACTGAGTTTCGTTTGTTACAATTCTTTATGACGCACGCTGAACGTGTTTACAGCCGCACGCAGTTGCTCGATCAAGTGTGGGGGACGCAGGTGTTTGTGGAAGAACGTACCGTGGATGTGCATATTCGTCGCTTGCGTGCTGCGTTAGAACCCGTCGCAGCAGATAATTTAATTCAAACGGTACGCGGTAGCGGCTATCGTTTTTCTACTCAATAAACACACCCCAAGCACGAGGATTTTCATGTTGGATTTTTGGCTCAGAGCAAGCTCACCTGTATTGTCTTCTAGTGTTATCGCGCTTTTGCTCTGGGCAATTTTCTCGCCGCTGCCCGCTTTGTTATTCATGCTGGTGGTACTGTTGATTTTGATGGCACGCCACGCGCAGCAGCTGCGCAAACTCACAGTGTGGCTGGCAAAACCCAATCTGCAAACCATCCCCGAAGGCTATGGTATTTGGGATGATGCCTTTGCTTCGCTATACAAAATGGTCAAGCGGCATCAACAAACCAAGCTCGATTTAGCCGCCGAATTACAGCACATCGAACTGGCGACTTCCGCCTTGCCCGATGGGGTGGCGATTCTCAATGCAGGCAATCGCATCGAATGGTGTAACCCGCTGTGCGCGCAACATTTTGGCTTGAATATCGAGCGCGACATCATGCAGGACATCACGTATCTGGTGCGCCAACCTGACTTTATCGACTACTTGCACACTGCCAACTTCAGCCAGCCCTTAGTAATGAGTCCAGTGCGTCAAACCGAGCTGCGTTTGTCGGTGAAACTGATTGATTATGGTGATAACAAACGACTGCTGATTAGCCGTGACATCACCCAACTAGAGCGCATCGAAGCGATGCGCCGCGACTTTGTGGCGAACGTCTCGCACGAGCTACGCACCCCACTCACCGTGATACACGGCTATGTGGAAAATCTGCAAGACATGGAAGATTTAGATCACACTCAAATAAGCCGTGCGCTGTTTTTAATGTCAGAACAAACGCAGCGCATGGATAACTTAGTGGCAGATTTATTAACTCTATCGCGCTTGGAAAATGACTACCGTCCAGCCACAGAAGAGCTGCTTAATATCAGCGCGATGTTGGAGGAAATTTATCGCGAAGGGCAATCGCTAAGCAATGGCAAACATGCCATCACGCTGGAGCTTAACGTGCACAAAAATGTGGTCGGCAATTACGACGAAGTGCGGAGCGCGTTTAGCAATTTACTTAGCAACGCGATTCGTTATACCCCCGCAGGCGGGACGATTTCGGTGCGTTGGAGTGAGCGTGGCGAGCAACTTATTTATGCGGTACAAGACAGCGGTATCGGCATCGCAGCACAACATATCCCGCGCTTAACCGAACGCTTTTATCGCGTTGATCGCAGCCGTTCGCGTGAGACGGGTGGGACAGGCTTAGGTCTAGCGATTGTTAAACATATCGCCATGCGCCACCAAGCTAAGTTAGAAATTTCTAGTATCGAGAATCAAGGCAGCACCTTCGCCATCGTGTTTCCACCTAGGCGGGGCAAGGCGTAGAAAAAAGGCGTGACGCACTAAAGCAGGGTAAAACTCACTCGCTCAAAATCTACGCCGCGTGCCACGCTGAAGCCCAGCTTGAAGGTTTGCTTGACACCACTACTACGTTCCACGGGCAGACTGGCATTCGGCTTAAATACGTTGCGTGGCAGCACTAAGCTCGCTGGGGTGCGCAAGCTAGGCGTCTCTGCGAGCAGAAAACCATACACGGTCACTTTGCCCCGCTCGCTGCTGCTCGCCAGAGTCGGGAAAGTAACCGCTTCTACCGCACCAGGCAGGTATTCCATACCCAGTTGTAACTGTCCTAATGCGGAAATATGCAGCCACGCAACACGGGCGAGTTGCGCCGCCGTCTCAGCATTTTTCTGCACCGCAACCAATTGATTAAGCCGCAAACGCGTCGCGCCTCCAACCGTGCGCGTAAGGCGCGCGCCCATCAAACTTTCATTATCCAAACGCCACACTTGCGCATCCGCTGTGAGCTTACCTGCCAGCAAGGCGCAAATTTCCGCAGGTGCGGCAGCAAAGCTGATGGGCTGCCAGGTTTCTTGGCGCAACACCACACGCGTGTTTTGATCTTCGCACCAGCAACGATGTAAAAAAGTCAGCAAATCTATAGCAATCGCATGACTTGGTAATTCGCCCAAGCCCACTTCCGCTAAACCTGTGCCTTGCTGCAACAAAATCAACTTCACGCGCAATAATTTGCTCAACGGCACGAGTGCGATGTAACGCCCATTTTCACTGGCTTCCATAGCATCGACAGCTTGCAGTCCTTGTTTGCTGGCCAAATCAACTGCCAGCGGTTGCGCGTCGCCTTTGCTACGACTGAAGGTTTTTTCCACGCGTAAATCATTACTCCAGACATCCAACCAACGCTCTAATAATTGCAATTGTGAGCGGCTTAATTCAGCGGGGCGGGCATAACACGCGAGCAAAATTTTCAGGTAGCGATTACGACAAGTGCTACTGTGTCCTAACACTGCATCGCTCACCGCACGCTCTTCTAAGCCTTGCACTTCAACGAAAGCATACAAATCGTGTAACTGGTACCACAACTTAGGATTGCATTCGTAGCCAGCGCGTAAATGTTCAAAAACACCCAGTCCGGTGTATTGCAAACAACGATCACATAGCAGCGCGCCTTGTTCAGCAAGTTTTTTATCGCCCGCCACAAACGCCTGCAAACAGCGTTGATAGCCTGTCACCATGGCTTGCCAAAGCTGGGTAATCGCGACAAAAGTTTGCAGCTCGCTCTCACTTAAAGGCAAGGGCAGTGCAATCAACTTTTTCGCCATATCTGCTTGTATGAAACCCACCGTTTCGCGCAATGCTTCGAGCGTAGCCATGCGCTCTAGTCCCGCCATGGGATAACGATTTAGCTCGTTAATTTGCGTAAGTAACTGTCCATGCGCACGCTGTAAGTTGGTCAGTTGGAATTGCGCCAGCCAAGCCGTACAGCTCGCCACATCTTTGAAAATTGGATTGGCACGGTCGTCGGTGGGATCAAGTGGCAGAGTTAGCATGGTGCGTTCAGGTGTGCTTGTAGCGTGTTGATGAGCGTAGCTTTCCAAGCATTTGGCAACGACACAGCACCGTCGCGTTGCGGCGCAGCCCAAATCGCTTGTGGAAAATGTTTATCGTTGCGGTAGCGTGGAATAACGTGCCAATGCAGATGCGGAGTCAGATTGCCCAAGCTGGCGAGATTGATTTTGTCGGGGCGCAGTACCTCGCGTAACACTTGCTCGACCTTGCACACCGTCATCATCATTTGGCTACGTTGCGCGGGTGCTAAGTCGGTCATTTCTTGCACATGCGCGTTGCAAATCACCCGACAAAATCCCGCATACGCGGCATCATCAACCAACACCACGCGCAAAAAATCATTGCGAAAAATCACCTCGCCACCATCGTTATGACACAACTCGCAATTCGACATTACAGTAATACTCTTTCTATCCCGCCATTATTAGCTTTAGCGACATAGTCCGCCATCCAGTTTTCACCCAGCAAATGCTTCGCCATTTCTACCACGATGTAGTCGGTGGTTGTGCCCGCATCGTCGTTGTAACGGCTCAGACCTTGCTGGCAAGCGGGACAAGAAGTCAGCACTTTAATTTCGCCATCAAAGCCATCAGCACGCAACGCGTCCGCGCCCGTTTTCATTTCGTGTTCTTTGCGGAAGCGCACTTGCGTGGCAATCTGCGGTGTTGCCACACCAAACGTGCCAGATTCGCCGCAACATCTGTCGTTGAGCGGCACATCCGTGCCCATCAAGGTCTTCACCACATCCAATGATTTATAGGTTTTCATCGGCGTATGGCAAGGCTCGTGATACATATAGCGCGTGCCTGCCACGCCCGCCAGCTTGACGTTTTTCTCCAGCAAATATTCATGAATATCCAGCAAGCGGCAGCCGGGGAAAATCTTCTCGAACTGATATTTTTGCAACTGATCCATACAAGTGCCGCACGACACAATCACGGTTTTGATGTCGAGATAATTGAGCGTATTGGCGACGCGATGAAACAGCACGCGATTGTCAGTGGTAATTTGCGTCGCCTTGTCTTTCAAGCCCGACGCATTTTGCGGATAACCGCAGCACAAATACCCAGGTGGCAACACCGTAGTCGCACCCGTCTCATACAGCATTGCTTGGGTAGCTAATCCCACTTGCCCAAACAACCGCTCCGAGCCACAACCAGGGAAATAAAACACCGCTTCGGAATCGTCGCTGGCAATGCGCGGGTTACGAATAATCGGCACAACATCGTTATCTTCTATATCCAGCAAGGCGCGCGAGGTTTTCTTGGGCAGATTGCCCGGCATCGGTTTGTTGATGAAATGAATCACCTGCGCGACCATGGGCGCACGTCCCACCGTGGCAGGCGGACGTTTGAGTTGCGCGCTTAACAGCCCAAAACGCTTGGCAACTTTGTGTACCACGCGCTGTAATTTATAGCTCCATTCGATGGTGACTTTACGCATCAATTTAATCGTTAGCGGGTCGCTAGTATTGAGATACGCCATCGAAATCGCGCTGACTAAATTAAATTTTTTCTTGCCTTGTTTGCGCAGAAAATCGCGCATCGCCATCGACACTTCGCCAAAATCAATATCGACTGGACACGGATTTTCACACTTGTGGCACACCGTACAATGGTCGGCAACATCGTTGAATTGGTCGAAGTGATGAATCGAAATACCGCGTCGCGTTTGCTCTTCGTACAAAAACGCTTCAATAAGCAACGACGTGCCGAGAATTTTATTGCGCGGCGAATACAACAAATTAGCGCGCGGCACATGCGTGGCACACACAGGCTTACATTTCCCGCAACGCAAACAGTCTTTAATCGAATCGGCGATATTGCCCAACTCGCTTTTTTCCAGAATCAAACTTTCCAATTCCATCAAATTAAAACTCGGCGTATAAGCGCGTTCCAAATTAGAACCCGTGAGCAATTTGCCTTTATTGAAACGTCCTTCTGGATCGACTTTTTGTTTGTAATCGGTGAACGCTTTTATTTCACTCGGCTCAAGAAAATCGAATTTGGTAATGCCGATACCATGCTCACCAGAAATCACGCCGCCCAGCTGTTTCGCCAACAACATGATGCGATTAACCGCCATGTTCGCTTGTTGCAACATGGCGTAATCATCTGAGTTCACGGGGATATTGGTATGCACATTGCCGTCGCCTGCGTGCATGTGTAGCGCAACGAATACACGACTTTTCAGCCCGCGTTGATGGATCGCTTGCGCTTCATCCAACACGGGTTGATAAGTGCTGCCACTGAAAATTTGACGCAACGGCTCGCGCAACTCCAGCTTCCACGAAGCGCGCAACATATGGCGTTGCACCCCATCAAACACGCTTTTCGCGTCTAGCGGGTTGGCAGGCGCAAAGGGACAATCCGCCAGCGGCGCATCCAAATTATTTTGTAACCACACCCAACGCGCGCGCACTTGCGCCAATAATTTTTGCGCCTCCTGCTGGCGCGAGCCTAGCAATTCGGCATCGCCTAATTGCTTATCGTCTTGGTAATACAGCGGCAATTCGCCCGCAAAAAACACATCCAGCGCGTCCAAAAATTTCAGCTTGTTGTGCAACGACAACTCGATATTGATGCGCTCGATGCCGTCGCAATAGTCGCCCATGCGCGGCAGCGGTATCACCACGTCTTCATTGATTTTGAAGGCGTTGGTGTGTTTCGCAATCGCCGCCGTGCGCGCTCTATCCAACCAGAATTTTTTACGCGCCTCCGCCGATACCGCGATAAAACCTTCGCCGCTACGCAAGTTCGCCAGACGCACAATTTCAGAAGCTGCCAACGCCGCCGCGTCGGCATCGTCGCTGACCACATCGGCCACCAACACCATCTTAGGTCGCGTGCCGCGCTTCGATTTTGTAGCGTAACCGACCGCCTTCAAATAACGTTCGTCGAGATGCTCCAAGCCTGCCAAAAACACAGGTGAAGAGGGAAGGGATAAGGGGGAAGCGGGCGCGTTGCGCTTGTCGAATAGCGACGTGATTTCCACAATCGCTGGCACCGCCTCATGTACTTGGCCGAAAAATTCCAGGCACACAGTGCGGGTGTGCGCGTGTTCTTTGTGCAAAATAAATCGCGCCGAGGTGATGATGCCGTCGCAACCTTCTTTTTGGATGCCGGGCAAACCGGACAAAAACTTATCGGTGACATCTTTGCCCAAACCAGCTTTGCGGAAAGCGTTGCCGGGAATGGTTAGCAGCTCGATTTCGCCATGCTGTGTCTTGCCGTCCAGCTCGTAACGCGTGACGCGGAAAGTCGCTTGCGGCGCGTCGTGTATCTTGCCGAGGTTATGATTCAGACGTTCGACTTCCATCCACAAACCATCAGGCGTGACCATTTTCCACGACACCAAATTATCCAACGCCGTGCCCCACAGCACTGCTTTTTTGCCACCCGCGTTCATCGCCACGTTGCCGCCTATACACGACGCATCGGCGGAAGTCGGATCAACCGCAAACACCAAATTATTTTTTTCCGCCGCTTCCATCACGCGCCGCGTTACCACGCCTGCGCCGCAATGAATCGTCGCGTAAGACTCAGTCAAACCGGGCAACACACGCTGTTCAACGGCCGAAATTGCTTCGAGTTTTTCGGTGTTAATCACCACCGAAAATTTATCCAAAGGAATCGCACCGCCGGTGTAGCCCGTGCCGCCGCCACGCGGAATAATGGTGAGCTTTAACTCGATACAAGCGCGCACCAGCGCGGCGATTTCGGCTTCTGTATCGGGATTCAAAACCACAAAGGGATATTCCACACGCCAGTCAGTCGCGTCGGTCACATGCGAGACGCGCGCCAAGCCATCAAACTGAATGTTGTCAGTGTGGGTAAGACGACTTAAGGCTTTGAGGGTGCGCTTACGCAGCGCGAGTATTTGCTCAAACTCTTGCGCGAACTGCTCGACCGCTTGATGCGCCAAGGTCAATAGACGCTTCACAATTTCGTTGTCTTGACGACGCGCTTCGATGGCTTTGAGGCGATGACGCAAAGCATCGACCAAAGCACGGCGACGTTTAGCATTGCCGAGCAAATCATCTTGCAAATACGGATTACGCGACACCACCCAAATATCGCCCAACACCTCGTACAGCATCTGCGCCGAACGTCCCGTTTTGCGCTCTTCGCGCAAGGTATTGATAATCTGCCAAGCCTCATCGCCCAAGATGCGCAAGACAATTTCTCGGTCAGAAAACGAGGTGTAGTTATAGGGAATTTCGCGCAGACGTGCGTTCATTTGAAATAATCCTTAGAGGGAACGAGCTAGATTTTGCAAGGGCGGCATTCTACCGCATCGCGACATTTTTCTGCCCCTGTAGCGAGCAAGGTTTAGCTGAGTAATACGCGCTTTACAGTGACACTGGCACTTCTTCTACGGCGAAAATTCGGCGGTGTTCGCGTATCGCGTAACGATCGGTCATGCCTGCAATGTAATCTGCCACGGCACGCGCGCGATCTGTTGCGACTTGAAACTGCGGCGGTAGCAGGCGCGCGTCGTCCATAAACACGCCGAATAAATCAGTGATGATGCGCTGCGCTTTATTGCTCATGCGCATCACTTTGTAATGGCGATACAGATTACTGTGCAAGAATTTTTTTAAGGCGCGTTGCTGCTCAAACATTGCTGCGCTAAATGCCAACATCGGCGGCGCGTCATAGACCTCAGCTAAGCTGGTCAATTGTGCTGCGCGGATATTCTGTTCGCTGGTTTTTATCACATCGCCAACGAGCGTGTTAATCATCTGGCGAATAGTTTCATGCACCACACGACGCTCTGGTAAATTGGGGTATTGTTGCTGGATTTTTGCTAAGTGCTGTGCCACCAAAGGCACATCGCGCAAGGCCTCTAGGGTAATCAACCCAGAACGTAAGCCATCATCCACATCGTGATTGTTGTAGGCAATTTCATCGGCAAGATTGGCAATTTGCGCCTCTAATGAAGGTCGTTTATTTTGCAAAAAACGTTCGCCCACCTCACCCAATTTGCCAGCATTATCCGCCGAGCAATGTTTTAGAATGCCGGCGCGCGTCTCAAAACATAAGTTCAAACCATCAAACGCCGCGTAGCGTTCTTCGAGCTGATCGACCACGCGTAACGATTGCAAATTATGTTCAAAGCCGCCGTAGCTTTTCATGCACGCATTCAGCGCGTCTTGCCCCGCATGACCAAACGGGGTGTGACCTAAATCATGTGCCAGCGCAATCGCCTCAGCTAAATCTTCATTCAAATTTAAGCGACGCGCGATGGAGCGCGCAATTTGCGAGACTTCAATGCTATGCGTTAAGCGCGTGCGAAATAAATCGCCTTCGTGATTAACGAATACCTGCGTCTTGTATTCCAAACGGCGAAACGCGCCTGAGTGAATGATGCGATCGCGGTCGCGCTGAAATTCGCCACGCCCTTGCGGTGCGGCTTCCGAGACTTTGCGTCCGCGTGAATTGGCTTCAGTAACGGCATACGGCGCGAGCTTATTCATGGACGCAGGCCTGTAACGTTTGTTGCAATAAAGGCATCGGCACATCCGAGGTCATCACCGCCTCAGCTAGTTTCTTTAGCAACACAAAACGAATTTTGCCATGTTCGACTTTTTTATCGTGCCCCATAAATTCTAAGTATTGATCCATACCCAAATCGGGCGCGATGACAGGCAAGTTAGCACGCTTGAAGAGTGTGCGCACACGTTGCACCTCCGCCTCCGTCAACCAGCCCAAGCGGCACGACAAGTCGGCCGCCATCATCGTCCCCGCCGCCACCGCTTCGCCATGCAACCACACGCCATAGCCCATCCCCGTCTCAATCGCATGACCGAAGGTATGACCCAAATTGAGCAAGGCGCGCTCGCCGCTTTCACGCTCATCTACGCCAACCACTTCGGCCTTGTTCTCACAGCTACGTGTAATTGCATATTGCAACGCCTGCGCATCGCGCGCGATGAGTGCATCCATGTTTTGCTCCAACCATTCGAGAAATGGAAAATCGCGAATGAGTCCGTATTTAATCACCTCTGCCAAGCCAGCGGAGAGCTCTCTATCGGGCAAAGTTTGCAAGGTGTTGATGTCCGCCAATACCAGTTGTGGCTGATAAAACGCGCCTATCATATTTTTGCCTAAAGGATGATTGATACCCGTCTTGCCGCCCACCGACGAATCCACTTGCGACAACAACGTGGTGGGAATTTGAATAAAAGGTACGCCGCGCAAATAACACGCCGCAGCAAAACCCGTCATATCACCTATCACACCACCACCTAGTGCAATAAGCGGGGTACTGCGCTCACAACGATGCTGCAATAAAGCATCAAAAATCAGATTAAGCGTTTCGCTCGTTTTGTATTGCTCACCATCGGGCAATACGATTTCAATCGCGCTCACGCCTATGGTCTTTAATGTGGCACTAAGTTGCGCTAAGTACAGTGGTGCGACAGTGCTATTAGTAACAATAGCAACACGCTTATGTGGAATGTGTGTACGCAATAATTCCGCGTGCCTAAGTAAACCTGCACCAATGTGGATTTCATAACTGCGTTCTAGCAGACCTACGCTGATTACTGTTTTCATATTGACGACCTTGGTTGTTCAGACTGAAATGTGTGAATTCTTTCAACTAAATGCAACATTAAATTGTGCACACTTTGCCGCCCAGTTTGCACCACAATGTCGGCGACCTCTAAATATAAAGGGTCGCGCTGCACAAACAATTCATTGAGTTTGGCAAGTGGATTGACGGTTTGCAGCAGAGGGCGATTTTTATCATGACGAGTTCGCAACCATAAGTCTTGCACGCTGGCTTGCAAATAAATCACGATTCCTTGTTTTCGCATTAAGCACCGATTTTGCTCTAACAACACAGCACCGCCACCCGTCGCTAAAACGGTTTGCTGCCGTTGCAAAATTATTGCGATTTCCGCAGCCTCGCGTTGGCGAAAACCTAATTCGCCTTCGACATCAAAAATGTGCGGAATTGATACTCCAGTTCGCGCCTGTACTTCAAGGTCGCTATCAAAGAAATCTTTTCCTAGATGCTTAGCCAAAATCCGCCCCATGGTCGATTTTCCTGATCCCATCATGCCTACCAGAATCAAATTTCCCGTAGCTAGCTTCTCGTTCAAACTTTCACTATGTGGCATAAAATTATTCGATTTTTTATACAAATAAAATGCCCGGACTAGCCGGGCATTTGCTTAAACCTTACAACTAAGTTACTTAAGATTCAAAGTGTCTTTCATAATTTTAGGCGTGATGAAAACTAACAGCTCAGCCTTCTTATCACTCTTAGTTCTAGTTTTGAACAAGTACCCCAGCACAGGAATATCACCCAACAATGGTACTTTATTGACGGTCTCAGCCTCAACTTGAGAGTAAACACCACCAATCACGACTGTACCGCCATTTTCAACAAGAACCTGGGTATTAACCTTGTTGGTGTTGATACTTGGTATTTGTGCTGTACCAAATAACACGCCCACGGAATCCTTATTAACTTTCACATCCATGATGACGTTATCGTCTGGTGTAATTTGTGGTTTGACCAACAAGCTCAACACTGCCTTTTTGAACGCTACGTTAGCAGCACCACTGCTCGATGATTGTAAATATGGAATTTCCGTCCCAGTCTCGATTAAAGCCTCAGACTTATCAGCCGTAATCACACGAGGACTAGAAATAATTTTCCCTTTGTCATCAGTTTCTAAAGCTTGTAATTTCAAGTTAAGAATCTGTGTGCCCGCTTTATTAAACAAAATAGCATTCAAAACTCCAGCACTTGGCAATGTAGTGTTTGTACCCACCCCCGCCGTAACCTGAGGAGCTGCAAAACCAGCTTGCGGTGTATAGTTTGTTCCACCCAAACCCAAAGTAGCACTGTAACCATCAGTCGCTTCTACCACACGCGCTTCAATCATTACTTGACGTACGGGTATATCAACCTGCGCAATAATTTTACGCACTTCGTCTAATTTACTAGGCGTATCTTGAATAAACAGTTGGTTCGTACGCTCATCCCAAACCGCGCTACCACGCTTGGACAATAATTTCTGTTTATCATCGGTCAAAATTTTGGTAAAGGCTTCAGCTTTAATGTAATTGAGCTTAAAGGTTTCCGTGCGGATAGTTTCCAACTCTGAAATTTCTTGACGAGCAGTTAAATCAATCTTTTCTTTAGCGGCCAACTCTTCACGAGGTGCGACTTGAATCACATTGCCATTTTTACGCATGTCTAAACCACGACTTTGCAAAATAATATCCAACGCCTGATCCCACGGCACGTCTTTCAAACGCAAGGTCAAATTACCTGTGACAGTGTCACTAATAACCACGTTCAGATTGGTAAAGTCGGCAATAACATTCAGTGCTTCGCGCACCGTAATATTTTGAAAATCTAATGTCAGCTTTTCTCCTGCATAACCAGGTTGACTACTTTTTACCAATTTATTAGGGTCTTCAACTACAGCCTTTACTTCAACGATAAATTTATTATCGGTTTGATATGCCGAGTATTCCCATAAGCCTTTAGGCTCAATAACCATCTGCACATTGTCACCCTTGGTGAAGGTATCAACCGCTTGCACGGGCGTACCAAAGTCGACCACATCCAACTTACGTTGCAAATTTTTCGGCGCATTAGTCTTCAAAAAATCAACAATCAATTTGCTTCCTTGCTGACGAATGTCAATACCAGTGCTTGCATCTGACAAATCAATTTGAACACGCCCTTCGCCATTTTTACCACGACGAAAATCTACATCACGCAAAGAATGTTTTTGCTGCATAGGCTTCGCTTCTGCAAAGCGTGATTTATTTACAGTGGCATCAGCACTAGGCTTAGCTTGCAGAGTAATCAATACGCTATTGCCCTCTGTTTTAGCTTCATAAGCGAGCATTTGACTTAAATTGACAACTAAGCGAGTTCTATTGCCTGCTTGTATCAAAGTAATGCCGCGCACATCCCCCTCATTAACCTCTTGAGTATTTTTACCTATTCCATTAGTAGCATTAGGGAAGTCGAATGCAATTTTAGGCGGATTGTTAATCGAAAATCCTGTAGGTAAAGCCGTCAAAGGCGAGGTTAGATCAACTTTAACAATCACCGCGCCATTAGTTGAAGTACTTGCAGAAACAGCAGCGATTGAATTTTGTACATCGGCAGCCGCATAAGCGACAGAAAAACCGATTACAGCAAACAATCCCAGCAAGGCAGTATGTATATTTTTTAACAGGTTCATGTCTAAACTCCTAAATTACTCAACTAATTGCAAGGTGCTCATACGCTCAGTCCAATCACCCGCACTGTCCTGAACCATTTCCTTGATTTTGACTTCGTTACCCGCAACCTCCAACACCTTGCCAAAATTCAGCCCTAGATAATTCCCGGATTTGACGCGATAGATTTTACTATCAGGAGCCTTCACCACAGCATAACCAACACCTTTTTGCTGCATATAACCAACCATTTTTAAGGCTTCTAAAGGAAAATCCTCCAAAGCTTCTTTAGGTCGATCTAAGTCTGGCTGATTTAGACCCGCTTTATTGCCAGAACGCAAATCTGGCTTACGCGGCTTAAACGGATCGGATATTGCACTCAGATTGTCGTAGACAAAAGGCTCATAAGGCTTAACTTCTGGGGCGGGCGGAATCTTGCCGCGCATATCAGCCCCAGCCGTCTTAACAAAGTCACGTAAATCCTGAAACTCTTCTCCGCCACAGCCCACTAAGAGCAGCGATGCAATCACAATATAATGAAATCTCATTTTGCCCCCGCTGGTTTGCTAGCTTTCTTTTGCGCAACAACTTCACTTTCATCCAAATAACGATATGTCTTAGCCATAGCCTCCATGACCAAACCACCCGAAACTGGTGCAATACTAATTTCATTTAAAGTTACGATGCGCGGCAGCATAGAGATGTCACTAGCAAATCGCCCCAAATCATCGTAGTTGCCATTGACCTTGAGTGCTATTGGCTGCTCAGCAAAGGAGCCGTTTATAACAGACTCAGCACCTGGCTTAAATAAGTCAAATTGCAACCCTCTTCCTAAGCCCGCTTGGTTTATATCGGTTAACAGCGCGTCCATTTCAGATTTGTTAGGCAATTGCTTTAGCAGTGCCCCCAAAGATTCCTGAGTTTCTGTTAGTTGTTTTTTAATCAAGTCCAAATTAATGGCTTGTTTTTTCTTATCCAAGAATGAGGACTTTAATGTCTCTTCCTCTACCTGAACAAGCTGCAAATCGTTCCATTTGTCTTTAGTGAATAAAAATACACCAGCTGCAATCACCACCAAAAACACCATTAAAAATGCTAGAAGTTTAGCAACCCACGGCCAAGATCCTGGATCTTGGGGATTTAAGTTCTTTAGCTCTTCAAAATCTATCATGTTCTTAGACCTTATTAGCTGCCGCTTTCACAGCAGGAGGGGCTGCGGGAACATCAGCCTTCGTTACATTAAATGTCAAAGTGTATTCACTCAACCTACCGTTATTAACACTCGCTGCTTTAATCTCGACCAATGCCGGCGTATCCAACCAAGGTGAGTCTTCAATTGCTCGCATCAAGGTGGACACGCGCGCATTCGATTGCGCATAACCCACCATGGTGATTTTATTACCCGCTTGTTTTAATGTTTTGATATAGACACCATCTGGCAGAATTCTCAACATTTGATCCAGTAAATGCACGACATCTGTGCGGGTACTTTGCAAACTTTCGACCACGTTTTTTCTAGTTAATAAAGAGTTAGTCTCTTCACGTAACTTTTTAATTTCTTCAATTTGTTTATCTAAGATCGCAATTTCTTTCTTAAGATAATTATTTCGACCCTCTTGATAAGAAATTTTTGCACTTAACAAACCCTGCACAAAACCTATTAGCAAGACCGCCGCCAAGCCACTCATCGCAGCTAACGCAACAAACTGAACTTTACGAGCACGCCGCTTCTCCGCACGATGAGGGAGTAAATTTATACGAATCATGATGGGTCAAACCTCCGCATAGCCAAACCACAAGCAATAATCAGCGACGGCGCATCGACCTGCATTTGACGAGGCTTGATACGAGAAGACAAAGTCATCAAGGCAAAAGGATTAGCCACCATCGTACTCACTTGCGTCTTCGCTGCAACCGCATCATCTAATCCAGGCAAAGTTGCACAGCCTCCCGCCAACACCAAATAATCAACCTGACTATATTGCGTTGAAGTAAAGAAGAATTGCAGAGCACGGGCAATCTCCATCACAATATTTTGACGGAATACACTCAAAACATCGGACTCATAATTGTCCGGCAAACCACCATTCTGCTTACCCGCTTCAGCGTCTTCCATAGAGAGTCCGAATGCTGATTGAATCAGCGATGTCAGCTGATTTCCGCCAACTTGCTGATCACGTGCGTAAACCGACTGACCATTTCTCAGAACATTTATATTGGTAACATTCGCACCAATATCTACCAAGGCAACACACATATCGCGAGCACCGCCAGGCAACTGCAAACGAATTTGCTCAAACGCTAATTCAGCTGCGTAAGTCTCAACATCCATAACAACTGCTTTTAATCCAGCAGATTCTGCTGCTGCAACACGGTCTTCTACATTAGCTTTGCGCGATGCAGCCAACAAGACTTCAACCTCTTCGGCATTATCAGCAACCTCACCCAACACCTGAAAATCTAAGTTCACTTCTTCCAAAGCAAATGGAATGTATTGATTAGCCTCAGACTCAACTTGATATTCCATTTCATCGTCACGCAAACCCGCAGGCAAACGGATTCTTTTGGCAATCACCGCACCCTGAGGCAGGGCTAAGCTAGCGTTTTTAATGCGACTACCCAGCCTTTTTAAGGCGCGACGCAAACTTTCCGAAACGGCATCTAAATTATTGATATTGCCATCGCTCACAGCATCTTTTGGCAAAGGCTCAATCGCATAACGCTCAACCATAAACCCCGCATTTTTTGGTAGCGCACTAAGCTCGACCAACTTAACGGACGAGCTACCAATATCAATCCCGATTAAGGGTGGGGTTTTAGTTTGGAATATATCCAAAGGGATTTCAAAATTTACTTTAGTCATAGACCGTTTTGAGCTGTTCTGTATAAAGTGGATTAAATCCTAGCAATAACTCTCGAAAGAGTAAAGCATTTTTATTTTTCCGCGCCGCTCAATATAGTCTTAACTATTTGCTGCGATATAATCAATAGGTTGGTAATTTCTCACTTATTTATTTAGGTAACTCAAAAATGCTTCCACGCCGCTTAACAATTAGCCTGCTTGCTATCGCTGCTATTGTGTTACTACCTTTTATTTTGTTAAGTATCGCAGTTGTCATCACTTACCCAACGCTACCTACGCTTGAAGTTCTCACGGATTACCATCCTAAGGTTCCGCTTCGGGTTTACAGCCAAGAAGGTGCACTGCTGGGTGAGTTTGGCGAAGAACGACGCGCCTTAGTGACTATGGCGGAAGTACCAGATTTGATGAAAAAAGCTATTTTAGCGGCGGAAGATGATGCCTTTTATCAACACGGCGGGGTCGATTACACTGGGGTTTTGCGCGCGGCAATTGCTAATTTAACGGGGGGGGCAAAACAGGGGGCAAGTACCATCACTATGCAAGTAGCGCGTAATTTTTTTCTCACTAAAGAAAAAACTTTATCGCGTAAATTCAATGAAGTTTTGCTAACTTTCAAAATTGAAAGTGCTTTAAGCAAAGACGAAATCCTCCAGCTTTATATCAATCAAATTTACTTAGGGCAGCGCGCATATGGTTTTGCCTCTGCTGCGCAAGTGTATTTTGGTAAGCCATTACAGCAACTTTCCACGGCTGAGTTCGCCATGTTGGCGGGTTTGCCTAAAGCCCCGTCAAGCTTTAACCCTGTAGTCAATCCTAAGCGCGCCAAACTACGTCAAATGTATGTATTACGTCGTATGCATCAACTCAATTTTATTGATGATGCCGAATTCCAACACGCGCAAACTCAGCCGCTAGACACCAAACACAGCTCCACGTTTGAAGTTAAAGCCGACTACCTAGCAGAAATGGTACGGGCGGAATTATTTGAAAAATTTGGCGAAGCCACTTACACCCAAGGGCTCAAGGTCTATACCACTTTGCGCGCCGCCGACCAAGTTGCCGCTTATCAAGCGGTGCGCAGTGGCGTGCTCGATTACGACCATAGGCACGGTTATCGTGGTCCCGAAGGCTTTGTTGATTTAGCCCAAGTAGTTAGCGACAAAGTTGCTATGGAAAACTTGCTCGACGAGACACTGCAAAGTCATCTTGATAACGATGATTTAGTCCCCGCCGTGGTCACAGCAATGAATGCGAAATCACTAATGATTTACACCAAAAATGGCGTAACGGCACAGCTAGAAACCGCTTCTTTACATTTTGTTGAACGCTCACTAAACAATAAAGCCCCACTAGCACAACGCATCAAAATTGGCTCAGTGGTACGCGTACAACTAGATGAAAAAGGTGCATGGCAAATCACCCAATTACCACAAGTTGAAGCGGCCTTTGTATCAGGCAACCCCCAAAATGGCGCAATTTACGCACTGGTCGGAGGCTTCGACTTTAATCGCAACCAATTCAATCACATTGCCCAAGCTTGGCGGCAACCAGGCTCCAGCATTAAACCGTTTATTTATTCCGCTTCCTTGGAAAAAGGCTTAACACCTGCGACTGTTATCAATGATGCGCCGCTGGAATTTACAGAGGAGCAAACGGGTAGTGATGCTTGGCAACCCAAAAATTATGATGGCGGCTATGAAGGCCCGATGCGCATGCGCGCCGCGCTGATTAAGTCAAAAAATCTAGTTTCGATTCGGATTTTGCAAACCATCACGCCGCAATATGCGCAAGATTACTTGGCAAAATTTGGCTTTGATCCTGCCAAGCATCCACCTTACTTAACGATGGCATTAGGAGCGGGCACGGTGACACCGATGCAGATGCTCACAGGCTATTCAACCTTCGCCAATGGCGGCTACAAAATTGCGCCGTATTTTATTGAACGTGTTGAAGACGACCGAGGCAATGTATTGAGCAAAGCGGCACCACTCGCAGTCGGTGCGGGTGCTGAACAAATCATCGACACGCGTAACGCCTTCACCATGGTCAGCATGATGCAAGACGTAGTGAAACATGGCACAGCGATACGCGCGATGCAGCTCGGACGACAAGATTTGGCTGGCAAAACAGGCACGACGAGCGACTCAATCGACGCATGGTTTTGCGGCTTCCAGCCCACTGTAGTAGGGATTGCTTGGCTAGGCTTTGATCAGCCGCACAGCTTGGGCGATAAAGAAACGGGGGGCGGCGCAGCCTTGCCGATGTGGATGAACTATATGAAAGTGGCGTTGAAAGATGTTCCGCAAGCGACTTACTCTGTGCCTGAAGGTATTGTTGCGGCACGCATCAACGAGGCTGGACAACGCGATGAAAACGGCGCGCGTACCGAGTATTTTTACAGTGAAAATTTACCTCGCACCTATATACAGCCCACGCCTGATGCTGCCGATTCGTCGGTGCCGGCTACAGATACAATTAAAGACCAATTATTCTAACCATGACCAGAACTATCTTAGTGCGACGGGATACCATGCGCGAGCAACTCGCGTTGTACGCCGCTAAGTTGATGGCGGAGGATGGTATAACTGACCATGCTTTTGCCAAGCGCAAGGCGGCTAAACAACTGGGCGCGGCAGACACGCAACACTTGCCTAGCAACGAAGAGATTGATGTGGCGTTACGCAGCCATCGCCTGCTCTTTCAAAGTCACTCACACCCGCTAGTGCTGAAGGAATTACGCCAACAAGCCTTACACACCATGGGCCAGTTTGCCGATTTTCATCCCTATTTAACGGGTTCGGTATTGAGTGGCATGGCAGGCGAACAATCCGACATCAACATCATGCTATTTTCTGACGATGCCAAAGCGGTGTTGCTATTTTTGCTCAAACACAACGTCGAATTTGCCGATGGTGAATGGAAAGTGCGTTTGGGCGGGCATGAACAAAGCGTACCGAGCTACACCTTAACGGATAAATCTGGTGTGCAAACTCACCTTATCGTGTTGCCCGAAAATGCTAGACACAGCGGCACTCGTCACCCCGAAACACATGCGGATATTGCGGCGGTGGCGGCGATGTTAAAAGACTAAAGCCACAGCACAGGTAACCTTAGTTTTATTTTTGCAACCAGCGCGCCGCATCTAAAGCGAAGTAAGTCAGTATCCCATCCGCACCCGCGCGTTTGAATGCCAGCAACGATTCCAGCACACATGCCTCTTCATTCAACCAACCATTTTGCGCGGCGGCTTTAAGCATGGCGTACTCACCACTGACCTGATAAACGAAAGTCGGGGCTTTGAATTCATCTTTGACACGGCGCACGATATCCAGATAGGGCATACCTGGTTTGACCATCACCATATCCGCGCCTTCTTGCAAATCTAAGCCCACTTCCCACAAGGCCTCATCGGAGTTGGCAGGATCCATTTGGTAGGTGTTTTTGTTGCCTTTGCCTAAATTGCCGCTAGAGCCAACCGCATCGCGGAACGGACCGTAAAAGCTCGACGCATATTTTGCCGAGTACGCCATGATGCGTGTGTGGATGCAGCCTTTGCGATCCAGCGCGGCGCGCACGGCGGCAATGCGACCATCCATCATGTCCGAGGGAGCGACCACATCTGCGCCCGCCATCGCATGAACTTGCGCTTGTTGCGCCAGCACCTCAACGGTTTCGTCGTTCATCACATAACCATTTTCGTCTATCAGACCATCCTGCCCGTGGCTGGTATAAGGATCGAGCGCAATGTCGGTCATTACGCCCAGTTCAGGATAGGCTTGTTTAATCGCCGCAACCACGCGCGGCACGAGTCCATTTGGGTTGTAGGCTTCTTCTGCCCCCAAAGTTTTCAGTGACACATCAATCACCGGGAAAATCGCCATCATTGGCACGCCCAAGCGGATGCATTCAGCCGCATCCTTGAGCAATAAATCTAACGTTTTGCGTTGTACGCCTGGCATGGACTTCACATCCTCAACTTTATTCGTGCCTTCCAACACAAACACAGGATAAATAAAATCTGCCGAAGTCAATATATGTTCGCGCATTAAATTGCGCGAGAAAGCATCGTGACGCATCCGACGCATCCGCGTTTGAGGATATTTTCCTAGTGTTTGCATAGCATTCCTAAAATTTTTGAAAAAAGTTGAATTATTTTTGAACTAATTTACAAAGTGCCACTCAGATAGCGCGAATGATGTTGAATCGTTCCACGTTTCTCCTCCCTGAGCGTGTATCTTCACCCAGTGAAGATATTTCGGCCCTCGATTATTCGGGGGCTTTTTTTTGCTCAAAATAAATATGCCGTCGCCATACGTCGTTCTCCTCAAAAAAACCTTACTTGAATACATTAAGTATCCCAAGCCAAATCACCTGAGGACAAGTTCGGCGCGGCGATTTTTCTACGGACGCCTAGTCTGACTTAGACATTTTCATTTTGACTCCAACCCAACAATTTATTCTTCTGCGCCTAATTGTTCGTCAGTATTTATTTCTTCAGGTGCGGCAAACCAACCCGCAATCACCGCTTCAGCTTCTTCGATGCCTTGTCTTTTCAGACTGGAAAATAGTTGCGCGGTGCAATGCGGGAAAAATTCCACCAAATGCGCACGCACTTTAGTGAGCGTTTGAATAGCTTGTTGGCGGCTGAATTTATCGGCTTTAGTTAGCAAAATATGCACGGGTTTATTGGTTGGCGCAAACCAATCCAACATCGCTTCATCTAGCTCGGTAAGCGGATGTCGCACATCCATGATGACCACCAAACCGCATAGCTCATCACGTTTTTGCAGATATTCGGTAAGTAAGGCTTCCCAATGTTTTTTGCTGGCGGGCGGCACTTTGGCGTAACCGTAACCCGGCAAATCGACCAAATAAGTATTCGGACTCAGCGAGAAAAAATTCAAATGCTGGGTGCGTCCTGGTGTTTTACTAACGTAAGCCAAGCGCACATGATTGGCGAGGGTGTTAATCGCAGAAGATTTACCTGCATTGGAACGTCCGACGAAGGCGACTTCACGTCCGCCATGTGCGGGCAAATCTTTGAAGTGATTGACCGTGGTAAAAAATGTCGCTAGTGAAAAAAGTCCCATTATTTCCAAGCCGCAAAAATTTTATCGGCAGCTGCAATCGTTGCGGCAATGTCGGCTTCGGTGTGCGCAGCAGAGACAAAACCCGCCTCGAATGCCGACGGCGCGAAGTAATGTCCCGCGTCTATCATGGCGTGGAAGAAACGATTGAATGCGGCTTTGTCGCCACTCATCACTTCCTCGTAAGAGGTTGGAACCGTTTTGCTGAAATACACGCCGAACATGCCGCCCACTGATTGCGCGCAGAACGGAACGCCATGTTTTTGTGCGGCAGCGGTTAAGCCTGTCGTGAGTTGTTGCGTACGTGCCGACAAGTTTTCGTAAAAGCCTGCGGCTTGGACTAATTTCAAGTTAGTTAATCCTGCCGCGACCGCGACGGGATTCCCCGACAGCGTGCCCGCTTGATACACCGCGCCCAAAGGAGCTAAACACTGCATGATGTCGCGACGACCGCCGAATGCCGCAGCGGGCAAGCCACCGCCCATCACTTTACCTAGCGTGGTTAAGTCAGGCTTGATACCGTAAAAGCCTTGCGCACCTTGCATACTGACGCGGAAACCGGTCATCACTTCATCGAGTATCAACACCGCGCCATGTTTTGTGCACAAGTTACGCAACGCATCCAAAAACTCGCGTTTAGGCAACACCAAATTCATATTGCCCGCGACAGGTTCAACAATTACCGCTGCGATTTCATCCCCCATTTCGGCGAAACACTTTTCTAATGCCGCTGCGTCGTTGTAAGGCATTACAGTGGTTAATGCGGCGATTTCAGCAGGCACGCCTGACGAACTCGGCTGACCAAATGTCAGCGCGCCTGAACCTGCTTTAACCAACAAGCCATCAGAATGTCCGTGGTAGCAACCTTCAAATTTCACAATACGTGAACGGTTGGTAAAGCCACGCGCCAAACGAATTGCCGTCATGGTCGCTTCCGTGCCTGAACTAACCAAGCGCACCATTTCCAAACTCGGCAACAATTTGCACAACAGCTCCGCCATTTCTAATTCGGTGGCAGTCGGCGCGCCAAAGCCTAAGCCTTGCGCCGCTGCGTCTTGTACCGCTTTGACTACTTGTGGATGGCAATGCCCAACAATCATCGGTCCCCAAGAACCGACGAAGTCGGTATATTTTTTGCCGTCCGCGTCCCACACATATGCGCCTAGTCCGCGCTGGAAAAACAGCGGCGTGCCGCCCACCGAACCAAACGCGCGCACGGGCGAATTCACACCACCCGGAATGAGTTTTTGTGAGTCAGCAAACAGTTGTTGGTTATGTGTTGTCATATTGTTCATTCCATTCCTAGAAATTTATCTTAAAAAATTATGCAGCAACTATCTCACTAAATTGTCGCGCGCTATATTTAATATCAGGAGCAGAAAACACCCCCGAAATCACCGCCAACGCATCTGCTCCTGCCGCAATGAGCGATGCGCCATTTTCAACCGTGATGCCGCCTATCGCCACAATCGGCACGGCAATTTCGCGGCGCGCTTGCTGCAATAAAGCCAAGCTGGCAACGGGTGCATTCGGTTTGACTGATGATGCGAAAAACGCGCCGAACGCCACATAATCTGCGCCGTTTTGCACCGCGCTGTGCGCCAAATCGAAGCGATTATAGCAAGACACGCCGATTAACTTATCGTTGCCGAGTAAAGCGCGCGCCGCTGCAATCGTGCCGTCTGCGCCACCCAAATGCACACCTTCTGCCGCGACTTGCTGCGCCAACAGTGCATTGTCATTGATAATAAAAATCGCGCCAAATTCGCGCGTTAAATTGCGTAAAGCGACCGCTTGAATGAGCTGTAAATCCGCGTCAGCGAGTTTATTGCGATATTGCAAAACAGTTGCGCCACCTTGCAACACCAACTTGGTCTTACGCAGTAATTCCGCCGTATCTAGCTGGTCTGGCGTAATCGCGTATAAACCTTTAATTGATGACGGCAGGCTTGGCTTCATCTTCTGTATTGTCATCAGTACGCGCCCAAAATAAGCGGTCAGGAATATGTTGCCCCATGCCAGGACGGAAGCCAGATTTAAGCGTTTGCCAAGTGTATTCCTGCGCTTCTTGCACCGCTTCTGGCACGTCCACACCTTGTGCTAACAAGGCGGCAATCGCCGAAGCCAAGGTGCACCCTGAGCCGTGATAACTGCCTGGCAAACGCTCCCAACTGTCGCTGCGCAGCACGCCTGCTTGGCTATACAAAGTGTTGGTGACTTTCGCGGTTTGCTCGTGCGTACCGGTAATCAAAACATACTCGCAACCCATTGCCAGCAAGCGTTTCGCGCATTCGGCCAAAGAAGGATCGTCGTTGTCGTCGTCCTCGTTAATCGCCAAACGGCGCGCTTCGATACTGTTCGGTGTCATCAAAGTGGTTTGCGGAATCAACAATTCGCGCATCGCGTCGAGCATGTCCTCATCCGCCAATTCATCGCCACGCCCCGAAGCTAAAACGGGATCGAGTACCAGCGGCACATCGGGATAGTCCGCCAAAATTTCGGCAATCGCGGGAATGTTATCCACGCTGCCGAGCAAGCCGATTTTGAATGCCGCGACAGGCACGTCTTCCAACATCGCGCGCGCCTGATCGACCACCCATTCAGGGTCCATCGCCAGCACATCATCCACGCCGCTGGTGTCTTGCACGGTAATCGCAGTAACCACCGACAGCGGATGGCAACCCATGCTGGCAATGGTCAAAATATCGGCTTGCATACCCGCACCGCCGCTAGGATCGGTGGCGGAAAAAGTCATCACGAGAGGAAAGGATTCAGACATAAATTTGGGGAATGCTAAAATGCGGGGCTAATCCAACATTTTACCCTATATGACTAACATTTCAGAATACAAAACCTATATGTGTTTAATTTGCGGCTGGATCTACGACGAAGCCGCTGGTGCGCCCGAAGAAGGCTTGGCAGCGGGCACGCGCTGGGTGGATGTGCCGATGAATTGGTCGTGCCCAGAATGCCAAGCGCGCAAAGAAGATTTTGAGATGGTAGAAATTTAATGGCAGCCTCTATAAATTCATTTTTTGCGAGCATCCGCAACGCGGATTGCCTGCTTAGATCACTTGGGCGAATCGCTGCGTCACGTGCTCGCTCATTCCTTGTCTATCAATCTGATATGCCTGCGTCATTCGCTGATAAAGCATCTAGCCATTCGACTAAGCCAGCAAGCTGGCAAGTCGCTGGTTATGCGCGGCTCCTTACGCTTCATCCCAAAATTATGAATTTCTAGAGGCTGCCAATGAAAATTCTGCACACCATGTTGCGCGTCGTTGATTTGGAAAAGTCACTGGCGTTTTACACCGAAATTCTCGGCATGAAATTACTGCGCCGCAGCGATTATCCCGATGGCAAATTCACCTTGGCGTTTGTCGGTTACGGCGGCGAAGCCGACGGCGCAGTCATCGAACTCACGCACAACTGGGGCGTAGAAAAATACGAGTTCGGCAACGCGTTTGGTCATATCGCCATCGAAGTTGCTGATGCCTATAAAGCCTGCGCAGAAATTAAACAACGCGGCGGCAAAGTAGTGCGCGACGCGGGCGCGATGAAGCATGGCAACACCGTCATCGCCTTCGTCGAAGACCCCGATGGTTACAAAATTGAGCTGATACAAAAGAAATAACCTCGCAAGGAGTATTGCCATGTACAACGTTACGTTAAAAACGATCCCCGCTTTAGAGGTGGTGAGCGTTCCGCACACGGGCTCATATTTGCAAATCAGTCTGGCTTTTGAACGCTTAGGAGGCTGGCTGGGCGCGCGTCATTTAATCTCGCCTAGCAGTCGTATGTTTGGCATGTATTACGATGATCCCGCCAGCGTTGCTGAAGCGCAATTACGTTCACGCGCCTGTGTATCGGTGAGCCAGACTTGCGAGTTAGAGCCGCCGTTAGAGCGCATCACGATTGTCGGCGGTGAGTACGCCGTGCTGCGTCATCGCGGTGCTTATGCGGCGTTGCCCGCTGCATATGAATGGTTGTTTGGCGTGTGGCTGTTGCAATCGGGGCGCGAGTTGCGTGATGCCCCCGCGCTAGAGGAATATCTCAACACCCCGCAGGACGCTGCACCTGAAGATTTGCTAACAGATATTTATTTACCGTTGCGCTAGCCATCAATCAATATCGCCCATGCAAACAGTATAAATAATTACTCATCTCTTCTTTTTCCGCACTGCTGCGCCGCGACACTTCGTGCATGTAACGCACTAAGTTACGCATCACAAAATATGCCAAGGTGGGATGTGCGTAAGCCTTGCCCGCTAAGGTCGGTAAGGTTGCCTCTAAAGTAGAACGCTTGAGCAATAACACGGTGCTGGCGCGCTTTACGTTGATAGCGGCTTTGATGCTGATTTTGCCGCCGACGAAGCTCATCACCCGCGCTAAGTCACCCGGCGCATCCAGATGTAAAAATACTGGTTCGTTATTCACCAGCGCACTCACTTCGATTTCGCCCGACACCAAGATTAGCAAAGAGTCAGCGAGTGCCACGCCATCCATTTCAACGGGCACATCTTCCACGCGGTAATCGCGCACCGTGACCAAGCCCGCCAACACCGACACCTCGTCGTCGGATAACTCTTCACTCAACTTGCTGTGACGCAATGCCGCTAATACAGATTCTTTACTCATGTCGCTCTCCCTTTTTGACTACGCTCCAACAGCGTATGCGTGATGTAAAAGCAAGCTGCGTGCCAAAGCATAAAAGTCTTGCTGTCAAAGCGGTTGCGGGCGAGGTTAAGTGACGCTGCGCACCTTATGCGTGCGTCGCGCACCAGCATCGCGCACGCGCTGCTACAATCCGTGCTTTTCAAATTTGGAGCAGGGTATGCGCACACTGATTTGCGGTTCGATGGCGTTTGACACCATCATGGTGTTTCAAGATCAATTCAAAAAACACATCCTGCCTGAAAAAATTCACATGTTGAATGTGGCATTTTTAGTACCCGAAATGCGCCGCGAATTTGGCGGCTGTGCAGGCAATATCGCCTATAACTTGCAACTGTTAGGCGGTGCGCCATTGCTGATGGCAACCGTAGGCGATGACTTTTCGAGCTACGCGCAGCACTTGCAAAAGCATGGCATTTCGCAAGCGCATCTGCGCCATGTGACAGGCAGCTACACGGGGCAAGCGTTTATCACCACCGACTTGGACGACAATCAAATCACCGCGTTTCACCCCGGCGCGATGGGTTTTTCTGAACAGAATAAAGTCAGCGATGCGCAACAAGTGAGCTTAGGTATCGTGTCGCCCGATGGTCGCGACGGCATGATGCAACATGCGCAACAGTTCGTGGATGCAGGCATTCCGTGGGTGTTCGATCCGGGTCAGGGGATGCCGATGTTTAGCGGTGCAGAGCTGCTGCACTTAGTCAGTCTCGCGACTTATGTGACGGTAAACGACTACGAAGCGCAGTTGTTGCAAGACAAGACTGGCAAAACGCTGCTCGAATTAGCGCAAGGTAAACGCGCGCTGATTGTCACGCGCGGCGGCGAAGGTTCAACCATCTACGCCGACGGCAAAGAAATTCTAATTCCGTGTGCGCAAGCGACAGCGTTACTCGACCCAACGGGTTGCGGCGATGCCTATCGTGCGGGGCTGTTGTATGGCATACAAAAGGGTTGGAATTGGGAAACCACAGGACGTTTGGCTTCGCTCATGGGAACACTCAAAATCGCCAGTCGCGGCGGGCAAAATCACACCCCCACACGCGCCGACATCATGGCGCAGTTTGAGCAACATTTTGGTTTCGCGATTAGTTTGTAATGGGACTGATTACGCTCGGCATCGAATCGTCGTGTGACGAAACGGGCATCGCGCTGTATCAGCTGGGTAAAGGTTTACTAGCGCACGCGCTGCATACACAAATTCCTTTGCATCAAGAATACGGCGGGGTCGTCCCTGAACTCGCCTCGCGCGACCATGTACAACGCGTGATTCCCTTGATCCGCCAAGTATTACAAGACGGCGGCATCACGCTGCAACAAGTTAATGCCATTGCTTATACACAAGGGCCAGGTTTAGGCGGCGCGCTGTTGGTGGGAGCGAGCGTGGCAAACGCGCTAGCGTTCGCGCTCGATTTGCCAACCATCGGCATTCATCATCTCGAAGGGCATTTGCTCTCCCCCTTGCTATCCGACCCCGCGCCTGAATTTCCGTTTGTCGCCTTACTGGTATCGGGCGGACACACCCAACTAATGCGTGTCGATGGTGTGGGCGAGTACCAACTGTTAGGCGAAACTTTGGATGATGCGGCAGGCGAAGCCTTCGATAAAAGCGCGAAACTATTGGGCTTAGGTTATCCGGGCGGTCCCGCTTTGGCAGCTTTAGCACAGCTGGGACGCCCTGATATTTACAAATTACCGCGCCCGATGTTGCGCAGCGGTGATTTTGATTTTAGCTTTAGCGGCTTAAAAACCGCCGTGCTGACAGCCGTTAAAAACAGCGACAACGCACCTCAAACCAAAGCTGATATTGCCTATGCCGCACAACAAGCCATCATCGACGTGTTAGCACACAAAGCCCGCGCTGCCTTGGCGCATACGGGCTTGAGTCAGTTGGTGGTAGCAGGTGGAGTGGGTGCAAACAAACTGCTGCGCGAGCGTTTAACCCATGATATTGAGCAACGCGGTGGACGGGTGTTTTATCCAGATTTGCAATTTTGCACCGACAACGGCGCGATGATTGCCTTTGCTGGCGCGCTGCGTTTGGCGCAACAACAAGGCGATAAAAACTATCAATTCAATGTCAAAGCGCGCTGGAATTTGGCGGAGTTAACGGTCCACACCCGCAATTAAACGTGCTTTCACGCATCAATTTATTCGGAGAATATCACGCAGTTGCGCCCCGCTTGTTTAGCGCGATATAAAGCCGCGTCGGCTTGCTGAACTAACTGCGCCACATCTTGATTACGATAAGTCGCCACACCAATGCTGGTGGTGATGGGGCGAAGCAACCAAGCCTGTTGTTCAATCGCTAGGCGAATGCGTTCCGCCATGCGGACAGCACCTAGCGCATTGGTTTCGGGCAAAATCACCACAAACTCTTCACCACCGTAACGTGCAGCACAATCGGAGGGACGCACCTCCCCCGCAATCACTTGGCGGATTCAAATCTGAAGTGCAACTTTTGTAATCGAATTTAAGTGGCGAGCTGCGTTAACATCGAGCCACTTAAACGACAAAGTAAAAGGAACACAGATGAAGCACTATAAGCAGCTC
>Ga0105164_10000133_pt1 | contig 54475 bp, 51 predicted proteins | sample VDWuncwatermetaG_FD_89674 | JGI IMG/M metagenome (GOLD analysis project Ga0105164, IMG submission 89674) | Wastewater microbial communities from Netherlands to study Microbial Dark Matter (Phase II) - VDW unchlorinated drinking water | ecosystem: Environmental > Aquatic > Freshwater > Drinking...
AGAATGTTTGGATTATATCAAGAATTATAAAGGAGACTTGAATACAAAATTTCTTGAAAAAATCAATGGAATACTTACAAAAAATACTGGCGTAGTCTATGGCGGAAGAATCCGATTTTTTGATGTAAAAATACAAGGGTCAACACATGTTCCGCCACCACACTCCGAAGTAAAAAAACACCTGCTTAACTTCTTTAAATGGTATAGTTCGAATAAAAATAAATTACATCCTTTTGAATTAGCTACCATGATTCATGCGAAATTAACATGGATACATCCATTTGAAGATGGGAATGGCAGATCTGCGAGAGCAATTATGAATTTTATCCTAATAAAAAAAAGTTTCCCTATGTTTTTTATACCATTCGAGAAAAGAGAAGAATACTATCAATCATTAGAGATTGCTGACAAAGGAGAATACAAAGAATACGTCTCTAGAATTTTGCACTTGATAATTGACCAAATAAGAAGTTACGGGCACAATAAAAAAGAATAAACCTTGCATTGTGCACTTACAATAATACTTAATAATGAACGCTACCATCCCTACTACTTTTTAAAGTGAGTGTGCCCCTTAACTATTATCCTTGACGTATCACTTCGCTCTTTTGATTGGACGACGGTGTGCCCCTACGTCATACTTTCTCAGCCTGCGGGCTTCGAACTTTTTCACTCTGAAAATTCCAACTCTCACTCGCTGTCGCTCGTGGAGGGAATTTTCGAGGAAAAAGGAAACTAACACCGATTAGGCTCAATTTTTAACTCTCTTCGGTGCGTTAAAAACTCTTCGCTGTTCTTTCTGGGCTTCGACAACCTCTGGGTTGTCTCGCCTTCGGCTCAGGAGAACTTAACATGCATTGTGCTCAAGAATCAATCTTCTGACCATGGGCAGTACAGATGCATTACTTAAGAAAAAGATAATCACCACGACAGAAGAAGCTCGGACCTCTGCGTCATTTTCATCTCCTGATCTGAAATATGCCCCTCACACAAATGCCAGCATATCCACTATCCTGTCTTTCAGATCTCCTTGGCAGTATTCAATGCCGAAGACCAAGGAGTTTATCCATCTCGGATCGAAGTTTCCTTTCTCGTACGTGCAGGTGAGGCTCTTGCCATCAAAGAGTTCCCTTATCTCTGCGGTCTCGTTGGCGCTGACACCCTGCATTGTCTTCGTGAAGACGCATCCGCTTGATGCATAGCTTACCGTTCCGAAATTCTCTGATACAGTGATATTTACTTCTTCGCAATCATTTGCTTTTGTTATGAAGCAGTCTTTCGCGTCACAGGGTGCAATTGCAGAAGGCTCTGCTGCCTGCTCTGCCTTGCCGCAGGCTTGAATGAGTATCATGATAAGGAACAGGATTCCCCAAGCTAGTGTATTTTTTCCTTTCATCTATTTCACCGCTATATTGCGCACTGCCTCGCTTACTTTCTCGCTAAGATAATCACGCCATTTCTGAGACCAATCCCTATTGTCAGGTTCTTTCAAGACCTGGACATTGTATACCATCTCTCCTGAACTCTTGTCCAATTCATCTCCAGCTTCCCGAAGAAGAGGGCAGGTATCACGGGTAGGCTCTCTGGAAAGCTTCAGCTTTTCCTTCACATCCTTCCGAATTGCCCGCCTTGTCTTCTCTGCAATGTTCTTATCCTCCAAGGCTTTATCGAGATGTTTGATATATTCAGGATAATTCTTCTGCTGTTTCATCAACTCTGCAAGATCATAATTCGCCCAGAAATCGCTTGGTTTACCCTCAAGGATCTTCTGGTAGGCAGCTGGCTGCTGTTCAACGGGAAGAGCTCTTGCTTCGGCAATGGGATTTGCGACGTTTGGAGGTCCAGGAGCAACTATTTGGGCAGCTGGGTTAATTGGATTATTCTCTGTCACGACAAATGCGTCTGGACATTCTTTTGCGTCTGTCCTTGTCCCTTTCAATGCGGTTGTTCCGCTGCATGACTGGTATGAATCCCGGTAATGCCATGGGTATTTGGTGTAGAAACTCAGGCAGTCAGGGGTGAATGTGACACTTGCTGACCCAAGGGCTGATTGGCCTGAGCCGTCAGGGATCGTCCTTCCGGGAACTGTCAGGATATTACTCATAAATGTCCCTGTTGTACTTCCGTGCGCGAAATTAGATAATTTTGCTGATTCTTTCTTATGCGTTATGATGAGCGGGAAGCTTTTCGTCTTTACATTCCCTCCGCAGCCTGTCTCATCATCGCTGACTTTTACATCCCATTTAGTGGTCCCTTCGTAGGAGCTCCAGCTCCAGGCGTGGATTGAGGGTATTGCTAGAATGAGAAAGACAATGATTATGAAGGTAAAGCGTTTCATTGAATACGTGACAGTTATATTGGGTATAACAATATTTCTCTTAATTAGGAAGTGATATCAGTTTTTGTTCTGTTTTTTCAGTTATTAAACCAGCCTTAAAGACTTTTTCTCCGCGCCTTGACTTCTCCCCTTTCATTCGTCGAATCCTTGCTTCGCAAGATCGTCTAACGCCGGTTAAGCGACATCGAAAAACAATAAATCTTTATACCCCCAAACAACCAATCGACGTATGAACATCAAAAAATGGTTCCGATCAAAAAAGCTCTGGCTCCGGGGCGGAATAATCGGCGTCATCATCTGTTTCGTCCTGTTTCTCTTCAATCTGTTCATCTATTTCCCCATTATCAACAGCGCCTATGGGAGCATGATTCCGAGCGAGGCCCTGATTCTCCCGACGATCACCGGGCACGTTTTCCCTGTCCTTTCAATGTTCATCGTTCCGTATGGCTGGCTTTGTAAATTTACTGAACCGACGTGCGCCTATTGGAGTGCGGAAAGCGCGCCGGGTGCTATTCCATGGACAATGGAAGGTACTCCCGGTTATTGCATAGAGCAAGAAATGGCCCCTACGCCATCGTGCGCCGATCTTTCGGATATGATCGGCTTCTTCGGACTCATACTGCTCCTCTTTATCGCATATTTTGTTATCGGAGCGATTGTCGGATTGATCATCCAAAAAAGAAAAGCGAAATAGATATCGCTATTTTTCCGCTTCTTCTCAAAGGGCAGAAAGAGGCGAAAAATGGTTCATGCGTGACCAAACACCAGCACATACAACCTCTGCTTCCCCTGCTCCACCGCCACCCGTTCCTTCTCCACAAAATGATACTCCGTCGCAAACGGTGAAAACGCGTCCGGCACCGGCGTCACCAGGACGATCTTTCCCTCTTTTTTCAGCACGAACTCCGCCTGATAGAAGAATTCCTTATATACCTTCTTCATCACCTTCTCTTTTATCTTGGTCATGATCGGCGGATCCGTGAGGATCAGATCGACCTCGCCCTTGTCGAACTTCGTGTCCAGCCACTCCACATCAATCTTGCTCACGTCGATACGCTTGTTGATGCCGGCGATTTTCGCGTTCTTCTGTGCGGCCTTGACATTCTTGAGGAAGCTGTCATACCCGACGATCCGGGTATCCGGAGCGGTAATCCGCTTGTCCAGCTTGGCGAACAGCGTGGTGATATCCTCCTTCTTCAATGGAGGAAAGCGATGGAAGGCGAACCGGTCCTTGTCATGGAAATTGAGCGGATAATCGCACGCGGACAGGGCGGCCTCGATCAGTATCGTTCCCGAGCCGCAGAACGGGTCGAGCAGCGATATCTTCCGAGAGAAACCGGCAATCCGCAGCATGGCATACGCCGTCGTCGCACGCAGCTGTTCCGCGGGCGCGAAGATGCGGTACTGCCGCTTGCTGAGGTCCACGCCGGCGAAATCGATGCCGAGATAGCAGGTATCCTGGTGAACATACACATACACCGGCACATCAGGGTCGTCCAGGTTTGCCGTGCAGCTGTACTTCTCCGCGAGCGCGCCGCCGACGCCCTGCTCGATGTCCGCGCTGTCGAAGCTATGCTCGCCCACGCGCACGCACCGCACGCGGAACGTCTTGTCCTTCGTCAGGAAAGTGGAGAAGTCAAGCGTTCCTGCATAGGCGGCGATAGCCTCTTCATCCTTGGCGTGGGTCTGGCCGAGGAGGAGCAGGACCTTCGCCACGGACTGCGCCCTGTAGCAGAGCGCACAGAGATCGAGCAGCCCTTCGATCTCGAACCGTACGACCGTTTCTCCCAAGACGCATTTTGCGCCGATGAGCTCCTTAATCTCTTGTGCGGCGATCTTTTCGATGCCTTTGTGCATGATAGCGAGGCCGTCCATAGGGAGAATGCGCTCACTCCTCGCGCGCTATCTTCGCTGCAGCAACGACCTTGTCGTTCTCCTGCAGCCGCATCAGGCGCACGCCTTGGGTGTTCCTGCCGATGCTCGAGATGCCGCGCACGGGCGTCCGGATGATGATGCCGGACTGGCTGATGAGCATGATCTCATCCTCATCGTCCACGTCCATGACCGCGACCACATCGCCGTTGCGCTCGGTCGCCTGGATGTTGATGACCCCGACGCCACCACGCCGGATAAGGCGATATTCCTCGATCTTCGTGCGCTTGCCATAGCCGTTCTCGCACACGGTGAGCACGGTCTTGGCGTCCTCTGCGATGATCATGCTGACGACCTTATCATTGTCACGGAGCTCAATGCCCTTGACGCCGTAGGCGGCCCTGCCCATGGCGCGTACGTCTTCCTCGTGGAACTTGGCTGCCATGCCCTTGAGCGTGGAGAGCATGAGCTGCTGCTTGCCGTCCGTGAGTACCGCACCCACAAGGTCATCCCCCTCATCGATGCTGATGGCGATGATGCCGCCTTGCCGCGGTCGCGAGTACTCGCTCAATGCGGTCTTCTTGATCGTGCCCTTCTTCGTGGCGAGGGTGAGGAAGTGCGTCTCATCGAAGGCCTTCACCAGCACGAACGCGGCGATCTTCTCCTCCTTCCCTATGGGGAGAAGATTGACGATGGCTTTGCCCATGGCAGTGCGCGAGGCTTCAGGGATCTGATGCACCTTGAGCCAGTGCACCCTGCCTTTGTTGGTGAAGAACAGGATGGAGGAGTGTGTCGAGGCCACGAAGAGATGCTCGACGAAATCCGCTTCCTTGGTCGTCGCGGCCTTGACACCTGTCCCGCCCCGGTTCTGCTGGCGGTAGGTGGTCACGGGCAGGCGCTTGATGTAGCCAGCGTGCGAGACGGTGACGGCCATGTCCTCTTCCTTGATGAGGTCCTCTACCTCCATATCCTCGCCTTCCTGCGCGATGATGACGGTCTTGCGGCCATCGCCGTACTGCTGCTTGAGTCCGAGCAGCTCCTCCTTGATGATTCCGAAGATGCGCGGCTCGCTCGCGAGGATGGCCCCCAGTTCAGCGATCGTCTTGATTAGCTCGTCATGCTCCTCATGGATCTTGGCCTGCTCGAGCGAGGACAGGCGCTGCAGCTTCATATCGAGGATGGCCTTGGCCTGCGGCTCAGAGAGCGAGTAGTCCGCCATGAGCATGGCCCGCGCGATCTCCGTATCCTTCGACCGCTTGATCTTCTGCACGATCTCGTCGATATGCTTGAGCGCGATGATAAGGCCGTCAAGGAGGTGCGCGCGCTCCTCGGCCTTCTTGAGCTCGAATGCGGTCCGCCGCCGCACGACAATCTGGCGGTGCAGGACATACTGCTGCATGAACTGCTTGAGTGTGAGGGTCTGGGGCTGGTTGTCCACCAGGGCGACCATGTTCATACCAAAGCTGGTCGTGAGGTTCGTGTATTCGAACAGCTGGTTCAGGACCACATTGCTGTTGGCGTCCTTACGGAGCTCGATAACCATACGCATGCCATCCCTGTCCGATTCGTCCCGGATGTCACTGATGCCGATGATGCGCTTGTCGCGCACGAGCCCGGCGATGTCTTCGATGAGCTGCGCCTTGTTGACCATATAGGGAATCTCGGTGACGATGATGCGTTCGCGGTCCTTGTGCGGCTCAATCTCGGCCTTTGACTTCACGATGACCTTGCCGCGGCCGGTAAGGTAGGCCTGCTTGATGCCTGCCGTTCCTTGGATCAGGCCGGACGTGGGGAAGTCCGGGCCTTTCACATAGGCCATCAATTGCTCGATCGTCGTGTCCGGATCGTCGATCAGCGCGATGATGCCATCGATGACTTCTTTGATATTGTGGGGTGGGATGTTGGTGGCCATGCCGACCGCGATGCCCGATGTGCCATTGATGAGCAGGTTCGGCAGTTTTGCCGGGAGGACTTTCGGCTCGTCAAGGCTGCCGTCGAAGTTCGGCTGGAAATCGATGGTCTCCTTATCGATGTCGGTGAGGAGCTCTTCAGAGATCTTTGATAACCTGCACTCAGTATACCTCATGGCCGCAGCATTATCCCCATCCACACTTCCAAAATTTCCCTGACCGTCGATCAATGGGTATCGCAAGGAGAAATCCTGCGCCATGCGGACCAATGCATCATACACGGCAAGATCGCCGTGGGGATGATATTTTCCTAAAACTTCTCCGACAATCCTCGCGGATTTCTTGAAGGGCTTGTTATGCACCATGCCCATCTCGTTCATGGCGAAGAGGATACGACGATGCACTGGCTTCAGGCCGTCACGCACATCCGGCAGGGCCCTTCCCACGATGACCGACATGGCGTAATCTAGGTAAGACGTCTTCATCTCGTCCTCGATCAGGCGAGGGATGATATTGTCTGTCTCTGGACGGGGTTCAGGGTTCGGCGATGCGGTAGATTCGCCATTAGTTTTTGGTATTTTTGCCATGGAAATCTTCTCGTAGAATCATCCATTAAAACCCGATTCGCTTTATAAAGCTTGCGGTTCTAAAATGCGTTTATAGGCGTTATAAACAGGATATAAGCGGTTTATACAGTGTTTGTTATAATCACCTTTGGCGCCGAAACAGCCACGTTTGTGCGGCAGACTATGAACGATTGATGCGGGCATGATCATGCCCAATCCTATCTATCTTTCCGCTTTTTCCCATAATGTTTCAAAATATCGCTTATATGCAGAAATTGTCTCTTTATTTTTGCTGACGATGACCTTAAGCTTCTTTTCAGTGTAGATAAATGTAGCAATCATGTGGTCCGAGAGCGTGATACACGCGGGTCCGCATATATCTTTATCCAAAAATCGGATAATAAAATCTCTCCATCGTTTCATTCTTGCCCTGAAATATTCTTGTGATCGGGCATCATCATAAGAAAGAAGGCAGGAAACTATCCCATTTTTTAATCGTACCTGATGCCAATCATAGCTCATCTGCTTCCCATAAACCTGTGCCAATGCCCATGAATAGCCGATTCCCCAATGCGCGGAGGATGGCGTAGAAATCAGCTCATAGAATGCCTTGACGATGCCATGCACTCCGGAATAAATCTTGATCTCCCTCTCCCAGATAGCGTTGAAGAAGGCGATATTATCTTTTGCAATCTCTTCATTTTCTATCAATATCGCAACCGGGATATCCCCCCACAGCACGATGATCACCTTATCACCGAAAGTGAATGTGGTGATAGATGATCTCTCTTCCTCAGGGAGAATATCTGTTTCCGCAAGTTCCATCTGGATCTCTTCGTTTGATAGCACTTTAACCTGTATCTTTTCCTTCGCTCTCTGCGTGTTCCATATGGTGTAGAATGATTCCATAGATTTTCTGAATCGTTCTATCGAACCGTAGATGTATACCTGCTTTCTATCTTTGAGGATAAGATTGAGCGCTGTCCTGACGCCTTTCTTTGAGGAAAAAATGTTTACATTAGGCCCTTCCATTCGCGGCGCTTTGAGCTTTTCCAATTCCGGAAGGACATCTTTTATCTGCTCTTCTTTCTCTTTTAGGATCGCCAGCAACTGGCTTGGTTCAGCTGGCTTGAAATATTTCTTGTTGTCCTTTACGGTATAACTGACAAGACCGGTGCCAAGGAGTTTCTTGAGGCGGTCATAGGTGAACGTCCTGTTCGTGTTGGTTTTCTTCGCGAGCTCTGCCGCTGTGCCTTCCCCGATGCTTAGGAGGGTCAGGTAGAGCTGCACCTCTGCCTTTGTCAAGCCAAAGTTCTGTAATACCTGTTCTTTCTGCATATGGAACTGCTAGATTACGTTCCTATTTAAAATTTGTCGTTTTATTTTAAGACGACATACATTATTATACTACTCTTTATTTTTAGAACTTACAAGTAGTAAATATGCAAGGTAGCAAAAAATGGACCAAAAAAGGGAAGAACTCTATCGCGGTCTTGAAGGCCGGATAGGCAATACTCCGCTTATCGAAGTTCAGGGTCTTGATCTTCCTAACGCTAGCAGGCTCTTCGCAAAATGTGAGCACAAAAACCCAACAGAAAGTCATTATGACAGGGTTTATATCCACTTGCTCCGGCAGCTTGAGGAGCAGGGCGTTATTATTCCTGGAAAGCATACCCTTGTCGAAACGACTTCAGGAAATGCTGGGGCTTCTTTGGCCTGGCTTTGTCGGGAGTTAGGGTATCTGTCTATTGTCTATATGCCTGACAATCTTCCAAGCGGGCGAGTGGATGATGTCAAGCAGTTTGGAGCGGAGATCCGTCTGAGCCCCGGAGAAAAATATGTCCGTGGCGCTGCGGAAGCCATGGGTGAATTTCTCCGTACAGAGAACAAAGGAAAACCTAAGGATCTGCGAAAGTATTTTAGTCCGAATCATTCTCAGCATTTTGAGAGCATCACCCCGCTTGAAGCCATCGCTACCGAAGCTTTGCGACAGATACAAGAAGAGTTTCATACAACAATCGATGTCTACCTGCCTGGTGTTGGTAATGGTGCGACTGTCCTCGGTCCTGGTCGCATCTTCAAAGAGCAGGGGATTGATGTGGTCACTGCCGAACCATTTGGATCTGCCATGTTGTTCGAGATGAAATATCCTGGGAGGTTCAAGGAGGTATATGGGGTAGAGTTCGCAGAGAGCAGGATCCAGCATGAGGTGTACGGTACTGGCGTTCCCGATGTTTCTTTCCCATTCATCGAGCGCGCAGTCCGTGGCACGGACAGTCAGCCACCTATCGTTGACGACGCGTTCCTTATCATCGATAGGGCGACGATGGCGAAATATCGCCGCATGATTGGTGCGAAAGACCCATCTGGTGGGTTGGGGAATGTATGGACATGGGAGTTACCACCAGCTTCACAAAATGAATATTGGCGGCAAAAGCGGGAAATCAGGGGATATTGGGATACTGCTTTATCCTTATGTTCATGGGAGATACCTCATTTCGATCTGGTCGCACAAGGCCACCATGTTGGCCGATCATCTGGTCTTTGCGTCGCTGCTGCGTATGCGCATGCGGAGAAGCATGGTCCGAAAAATTATCTCGTCATTTTTTATGATTCTTTACGAAAATATGAGGATGCTGAACGAGCCATTCTTCCTAGGACGAGGAGAGAGCTCCAGTTTATCGATCAATGGATGATGGACGCTCCTCCAGAGAAATTGGAAGCGTTCGTGCGAGCCGGTTGGATGTGATGGCAGAGGTTATACTTGCTTTATAATATTGCTCTTCACCACAAAACTCTTCCCACAATACACACACGCCTTCCGCAATCCGGCAAGACCTGCCTTTGCCGCTGTCTTCGTCGGCTGATACTTCATCCTGTTCTTACAATGCGGGCAGAGCAGCAAAAACATGGATTCATTCCTCATCATGCATCGTCATCGCTTCCTTCACCTTTCTTCTTCTCTTTTGCTGACCCGTCTTCCTCGTCTTCGATGAACTTCTCCAGCGCGGGATGGAGCTTTTTCCTCGGCTTCTCTTCCTCAGCAGCTTCTTCATCCGGTTTTTCTTCTTCATCTTCGGCGAGGTCATGGATCACCTGTTTCGCCCGTTCCTCATCATCTTCAGGCGCAGGGGTCTCCTCGGTCTCCTCCTGCCCTGCCTGTTCAGGCGAAGCTTCTTCTTCCTCAACCGCTGCCTCCTCGCCTTCAGTCTCTGGCCCGTCATATACTTCCAGCTTGCCGAGACGCTCCGCCTCTTGGCCGTCAGCGGCCGCCACCTGCGATTGTTCGCCTTCAGGCACTGCATAGACATCCAGGCTGCCGAGCTTTTTCTCCGTCACTCCCTCTTTCTGCGCGCCGGCTTCAAGGCTCCCCTCGATGCTCTTGAGCATGTCTTTCAGGGCTTCCTTGCCGGGCAGGTCAAAGTAATCGAAGAACCTGCCGGTGGTCTTGAGCACATAACTTCTTCCTTTCTTCTCCTTCGCGATGAAGCCTTTCTCGACCAGCCAGGAGATGTGCTCGTATGCGGCGGATGTCCTGATCTTGACGACCTCCGCCTGCATGACCGGCTGCTTCCACGCGATGACCGCCAGGGTCTCGAGCGTGGCCTTGTCCAGCTCCGTGTGCGGGGTGATGTCTCTCACGAGCTCGAGATATCGCTCGCGCACGGTCAGCTTCCAGGCATTCGTCTCCTCGATGAGCAAGAGAGGGGAGCCATGATGATCCATATCCGTCTTGAGCGCATTGACCGCTTCCTTGACAAGGTGCGGCTGAAGCTTGCAGATCCTGCAGATCTCGTCGAGCGTGACGGCCCTGCCCGCAGAAAAGAGGATGGCCTCTATCCGGTTCTTCATCTCTTTGGCTTCTTCAGGTTCCATGGTCTCACGCCTTCTTCATGGCTTTCGCTTTCGGGATGACGGTCTTGAGCGTCTTCTTCGGCTTTCTATCCTGCTTCTGCGGAAGGGAGTATCGCTCGCCCTCTTTCATGATGTACTTCTCCTTCACCATCTCCTCGGCGAACGGCTTGAGCTGGTCCGGCGGCACGCCGATCCGTCTGCTCAGCTCATCCAATCCCATCGCGCCTTTGTAGGTGAGCACGATGAGGACATTGTTCCGCAGCAGGCGGTTGCTGTTGCGCAGGAGATTCTTATGCTGTGCGGCAAGCTCCTTGACGAAACGGTCGATCTTGTGCAGCCGCGCCTGCATGTCGTTGAAGAACGCGGAGAAGTCCGCGGCGCGGTAGGTGAAACTTTGCGGTTCGACGATCTCGATGGATGATGGCATATAATCGAAGCAGAAGAACGCGATGGCCGAGGCGTCTTTCGCGAGCAGCTCGAGATCGACGAACTGCGTGAAGAGCTTGTCCACCTCCTTCGGCTCGGAGAATTCCTCCTTCAGCACGACATACTGCTCGTCATGCCTGATCTTGTCCACATATGATTTCATGGTGGAGACCACATGCTCTCTCGGCGCGCCGAGTATCTCGATGATGGTGCTGAAGTGGATATAGCCCTTCTCCAGCTTTTCCCTGATGAGGTCTTTGGAGGTCGCTTTCGCCATTATACAGGCGTTCGGGAGACGCTTTTTTAAAGCTTTCGATGGTGGGGCCTTATTGACAAGTTCGGCCCGCCGCTCTCCGCTTTCTCCCTTCCACTGTCGATTTCCTTTTTCTCCCCTCACCTTCCGGGGGGAGAAAAAGGAAATCGGGGACAAAAGCAAAAATGAGATGATGGTGGACTGCATGGACGGCTATCCTTTCACCATATTTGATGGCCGAGTCGCATCAGGATTTCCACACAAAGACCAGCACGATAAGCGCCAACGCGGCGATCAGGAAGTAGGGGATGCCCTCCTTCAGCCGTTCTCCCTTGCCCTCGAACACCGCCTGCACGGGATTCTTGGATTGCGGCGTCTGGTGCGGCTCCACCGATGGCTGCTGCTGCGCTATCGCGAGGCTTGCCGCCAGTGCCGGCTGGATGACGCTCGTGTTGCTCTCCATGGTAAGTGATCCTCCTTCCTGCGTCGAGGCGTTCGCGGTGAGGGCGAGTTCCCTGGTGAGGTCCGTGGTCGTGCTCTGGCCGTCCTTGCGGATCTTCACTTTGTACTTGTACGCACCCGGCGGCGCCTCGACCACGTTCTGGAGCTCGATGATGGTCGATTCTCCCGCGTCGACCTTCACGCGCCGCAGGTTGTCCTCTCGCTCGCCCGAGTAGGATTTCGGGCCGCGATAGACATAGCTCCACACCTCGAACTCGTGCGCCTGCTGGCTGTTGTCGATGAGCAGGCGCGCGGTGAATTCAGAGTCATCGCCGACCGTGGCCGGAAGGTCGAGCAGCTGGTACTCGATCCTTGTCCGCTTCGGCTTTTCCGCATCCTGCTCCTGCGATGCCTCTCCCTGGGGGTCTGGGGAAGAGGCATCGGGAGCAGGATCGCGTCTCTCTTGGGGGAGCGCAGCATTCGGATTGAGGACGATGACCTGCTTCTCGGCCTGCATGATGACGTCTGTGCACGAGACATGCAGCATGGCCTTGATGACGAGCACCTTGTCCTGCTCCGCTATCCGCGGCGTGAAGGTCTTCGTGCGCAGGTTGGTCGTATTGAGGTACGGTTTTACGGCATTGCCGAAGAGGTCCTCGATGCCATACTCGATGATGAACGCGCCGGTGTGATTCAGCAGGAAGGTCATGGCAATCTGTTCCTTGTTCTGGTACGTATCCTTCGGCGTGCTGATAGCGAGTTGTGGCTGACACTCGTCCGGTTGCTCTGGGGGTTCTTGCTCGTCAGCAGGCGGCTCGTCAGGGGACTCGTTGGATGGGACTTCAGAAGCATTGTCCACCGAGACATTCAAGGAGACATTCGCGGGCATCGCCCTGACTGAATTTTCCCATCCGGGCGTGCCGCCGAGCTCCAAGCTCGCATAGGCTATGCCTTCGACAAACTCGACGGACTTGCCGTCGCCATTGGCGAGCGAGCCGTCGTAGGACGCGGCGGTGAGCAGGCTTCCGTTCGATGCACGGAGGAGGACCGCGTCGCCGCCATTGTCAAGGTTGTTGCCGATGGTGCTGCCCGCGCTGTACACCGAGACATCGATACCGGCAAGATCGATGCCGGTGAGGTTGAACCCTTCTTCCACGATGAGTGCGTAACGGCTGTCCGCCATCCGCAATGGTATGAGCGTGTCATTGGTGGCCCGATCCGCGATGATGAAGCCGGAGAGATTCATCGGCGCATCGAGCAGGACCTCGATGAATTCCTTATTGTTGTCATCGCCGGCAGGGTTGTACATGATCTCATTGATGCTGATGGCTACTGCATCGCTTGTCGCGAGGAGGAGGATCCAGAGGAATGGCCACGCTTTCATGCATTTCATATAATCCTCTATCTCGTTCGGCTTGATATGCGCTTTGGAGAAATTCACGACCGTTTTTCGGAATAGCCGGAACATCTTCCGTCCAATCAATCTTTTTTTCGGGATTCCCGCTTTTTGCCGGATTTTTTCCGTTTTCACCGAAAAATTTTTGGCAGTCGCAGCGTCCTTATCCTGCTATTTTCACTATTCAAAAATGCTCAACAAAGCTTTAATACCCATCACATTTTGTACGTCTATCTTGTAGTCATAAACAGGGGGTGAAAAGGGGTGAAGAATGGGCGTACTTGACTTCTTCAAGAAAAAGCCGCAGTCGGCAGCGTCTGCTACGGAGCTCAAGATTCCCCCACCACAGGGTCCGCCAGGAAGAAACTTCAATCTGGAAAGCCCTATCACTGCTCCAAGATATGCTGATGATCTCGAGATCCCCCTTCCGGCAAAAGAGTTTGAGCTTCCGAGGCTGGAATTCCCCAGTCTGCCGGTCGAGGAAGAAGCGAAGTCCATGATGCCAGAAACGCGCAAGCCTGCCCTGGCTATGCCATCGCTTGAGGATCTTGAGGCAGAGGCGCCCCATGAGCTGCCTGACCTTGAAGGCGAGGCAGCGAGACTCGGACCGGCGCCAAAGCCATTGACGTTTCCATCACTGCCGCGGCCCATGCCGTCGCCTGCCGCACCGACTATTACCCCTCCGACCATTACGCCGACGTCTCCCAAACTGGCGCTTCCCGCGCCAACTATCACTCCAGCAAAGAAGCCGGCGAAAGTGGAGACAGCATCATTCGAGGAGCTGGAGATGCCCGTGGTCGTGAAGCATGGCGAAGGGCCGTTGTTCATCAATCTGTCTGGCTATAAGACCGTGCTGCTGACCGTTGACGATATCCGCGATCATCTCAAGCGCGCCAATGACCGGCTCGCGGACCTCAACGGAATCAAGTCGCGGGAGGACTCGGCGCTCGAGGCCTGGCATTCATCATTGGAGAACATCCAGCGCAAGATGATATTCATCGACCGATCATTGTTCGAGAAACAGGAAGGATAGGAAGGGTGACCGCATGGCAGACAAACCGATGTTCATCAAGGTCAGCGAGTACGAGGACATACAGGATATGGTCAATCTCATCCGCTCCAAGATCGAGGAGAGCAGGAAGATCCTCGCCACCATCGACCAGCTGAAGAAGCAGGAAGAGGCCGAGATCGCCGCCTGGCGCACCGAGATCGAGGAAGTGGACCGTAAGGTCGGCTATATCAACAAGACGCTCTTCGAGTCAGGCCAGCAGTGAGGGATGGCCGAGGAGCAAGAGATGACCAAGGTGCTATGATGCCAGAAGATGATTTGTTCTTTATCCGGATAGAGGATCCTGCTGCGTTCAGGAAATCCCTGCTCATGAGCGTGCGGGACCTCATCCATTCCCTCCAGAAATACGATGACTTCCGACGTGTCCGCACGGCCAAGGTCGAGCAGATCATCGAGCTGCGCCGCGTGACCAAGGAGATCGGCGTCCTGCTCAACCGCCTGAAACAGGATCTGCCCATGGTAGCGCCCGCGAAGCGCGAGGTGCAGAAGCACCGTTCTCGCAAGGCCAAGCTGCAGGCAGCGAAAGGCAAGGCCACCGCGCCGCAGGACGGCAAGAAGGCGAAGGCGGTCGGCGAGGTCAAGGAGCTTGAGGCGCAGCTGAAAGAGATCGAGGGAAAGCTGAAGATGTTATCATGACCCTTTCACTCGCTTTCCTCTGCTATCTTCTCTGATTTTATTCCTGCTGTAATCCGTGGTCTCGTTCTCCTCATGGGTAAGGAGAACGAGACCACGGATCGTCGGGCGCGAAGAAGAAACTTTTTAAAGAGCCTTCCGGTTCCCGACGTTACCGCGGACGTGCCGGAGTGGTCAAACGGGTTCGCCTCAAGAGCGAATAGCTTAGTGCTTACGCAGGTTCGAGTCCTGCCGTCCGCATTTGCGATTTCTATCCGGGTGCGGAGCACTTCCTGCTATCCGAATAGCATGCGGGCGGCATGGTCAAGCAACCAGAAGGTTTGCGGACCTGCCGTCTGCATTACAGATGGCATGAACATCATCATAGATAGACATTATGTATCATAGACGTTATCAAAGACAACAATATTTATAATAAGTAAACCATCTTCCCACTAAGGGGATGGAATGACGCATCGTCTAGCAGTCGTATCAAAAATACCTGATGCTCGCGCAACAACACGACAGCAGCATTTGGAAAATCTTGGTTTTAGGGATAGAATATATCATGTTCTTCTTGCAGATGTCTACACGATTGATGCATGCCTTTCAGGAAGCGACATAGTCAATATCGGTGCGATGCTTGCAAACCCGGTTACTGAAATTGCTCACCGTGGTGATTACATTCCCGATACGTTCTTTGATTGGGCTATTGAGATTGGATTTCGTCCAGGAGTAACGGACAATGTTGCTACAACGGTACGGGAAGGTATCGAGGATCTTTTGAGAAAACAGTTCGCTCCTGATGAAGGTGTTTATACGTCTCAGGTAACCTTTCTCGATGGGAGATTGTCTCCTGATGACATTCGCACTATTGCTGCAAGTCTTGCCAATCCATTGATTCAACGTATTCATGTGAAAAGCAGCTATGAGGTTGAACGTGATAGAGGCATGGGGATTATCGTTCCACGAGTGCAACTCCATACAGAACCGCGAGTAGACTCCGTTGCTATTCTTGATGCAACGGATGATAACCTGGCCAGGATTGGAAAGCAAGGTATTGCCAATGCCGATGGTTCGCGCCGAGGACCGTTAGCGTTGGATCTAACATATATGAAAGCTATTCAGGCCTATTTTCGTGTCCAGGGAAGGAACCCAACGGATGTTGAGCTTGAGGCTATTGCGCAAACATGGTCTGAACATTGTCATCATACCATATTTGCGGATCCGATTGATGATATCGGCGAGGGTTTATTTAAACGGTATATCCGACGAGCCACCGAAGAGATACGAAAAGCACGAGGGGAAACAGATCTCTGTGTTTCTGTTTTCACGGACAATTCTGGCGCTATTGGTTTTGATGAAAAACACCTCCTGACGCACAAAGTGGAAACTCACAATAGCCCATCAGCGCTTGATCCGTTTGGAGGTGCCATAACCGGTATTGTGGGCGTGAACCGGGACACTATCGGTTTCGGTCTTGGTGCAAAACCCGTTATCAACACCTTTGGATTCTGTTTTGGGAAACCGGATGATGAACGTCAACTTTATCGGGGATCAGAGAGAACACAGCCCATGCTTTCTCCGCGACGGATTATGGATGGCGTTGTTGCCGGAGTCAATGCCGGGGGTAATTGTTCAGGCATTCCGACGCCGCAGGGATTTGTCTATTTTGATGATGACTATCGTGGAAAACCACTTGTCTTTGTGGGAACGGTTGGTTTAATTCCCAGAGAAAGTGCAGGAAAACCATCATATGAAAAGAAAGCACGGCCGGGAGATTACATTGTTATGATCGGTGGCCGGGTTGGTAAAGATGGAATTCATGGAGCGACCTTTTCTTCAGAAGCCATGGATGCGGGAAGTCCCGCAACGGCGGTTCAGATAGGTGATCCAATCACCCAAAAAAAGCTTAGTGATGCAATTGTCAAGGAAGCTCGAGATCTTGGCTTGTACACAAGCATTACGGATAATGGAGCAGGAGGATTATCCTGTTCTGTTGCAGAGATGGCAAAAGAAAGCGGTGGTTGTTCTGTCCAGTTAGATGCCATACCAACAAAATATCCAGGCCTTGCCCCCTGGGAACTATGGATTTCTGAATCGCAAGAACGAATGACGCTCGCTGTTCCGCCAGAAAAGTGGGAAACATTTGCCTCGCTTATGCACCAACGAGGGGTCGAGGCGACCGTTATTGGCGCCTTTACGAATTCAGGAAAATGTGTCGTTGATTATTGCGGTCAAACGATAATGGATCTTGATATGGACTTCCTGCATAATGGCCTGCCGCCGCGGCCGATGAAGACGACGTATACGCGATCCATCCATGAAGAACCACCTATTCCTATATTGACTTCCGCATTGGAGAACATAACCACATCACTGCATGCCATGATAGGACGCTTGAACATCGCAAGTTTCGAGTTTATCTCTACCCAATATGATCATGAAGTACAAGGGAGTTCGGTGCTCAAACCAGTACAAGGAAGAGGCCGAGTCAATGCGGATACAACCATAACGCGTCCGGTTCTTGACTCACCAAAAGGGGTTGTACTTTCCCAAGGCATCCATCCTTTGTATAGCGCTATTGACACCTATTCTATGGCGGCCTGTGCCATTGACACAGCCATCCGAAATGCTGTAGCAGCGGGAGCTGATTTGGATCATCTCGCCCTTTTAGACAATTTTTGTTGGTGCAGTTCAAATGAACCAGAACGATTAGGACAGCTTAAGGCAGCTGCACAAGCATGTTATGATTATGCCATTGCCTATGGAACACCATTCATATCCGGGAAAGATAGCATGTTTAATGATTTTAAAGGATTTGATGAACACGGTAATCCCATCAAGATATCTGTTCCACCAACCCTGCTTATCTCATCAATCGGGGTTATTGATGATGTGCAAAAGACCGTATCCCTTGATGCAAAAGTAGCCGGCGATCTTGTCTATGTGATTGGTGAAACGCATGATGAACTTGGTGGTTCAGAATATTACGCTTTAGTTGGCGAACAGGCGCAGGGGAGGCGATTCATTGGAAATACGGTGCCACGCGTTGATGCAGCAAAAAACAAACGAGCGTATGCTGCACTCGCTCACTGCATCCAACAAGGCCTCCTTGCTTCTGCACAAAGTATCCACCGTGGAGGACTCGCCGTTGCCCTGGCAAAAACCGCGATAGGAGGCGAGTTGGGGATGGATATTTCCTTAGAGAATCTTCCTGGCACAGTATCCCGGGATGATTTTGCTCTCTATGCAGAAAGCCAAGGAAGAATTGTTGTAACTATAGCACCAGAAAACAAAGCACGATTTGAAGAAACAATGCGCGGAAATAGATTTGCCAATATTGGCGTGGTTCGCAACGATAAGCAGTTCACCATACACGGAAGAAATAAATCGACAATCGTTGCAACAACTATTGATTCATTGTTGTATGCATATAAAACAACACTGGCAGGCTATTGACATGACACCCTCCCCTGATTTACCCCAACCCCATGTTTTAGTCATGGCTGGGTATGGCATCAATTGCGAAGAAGAAACACGCTTTGCGTTTGAACGAGCAGGAGCACATGCAACTATTGTTCACATCAATGATGTTATCGATAGGCATGTTCAATTGGGGAACTATCAACTCCTTGCCTTGCCCGGTGGGTTTTCTTATGGCGATGATACTGGATCAGGAAAAGCCTTTGCAAGCAAGATAAAAAATTATGTATGGGAAGAGGTACGTCAGTTTATAGAAGGTGACCGCCTTGTTATCGGTATTTGTAATGGATTTCAAATTCTTACCAACCTTGGTTTAATTCCTGCTTTGGATGGACAGTATGGCACTCCCCAAGCCGCCCTTGTCCATAATGAGGGAGCACGATATCTCGATCGATGGGTTGATCTCCAATTTCAAGGAAATAACCCATGGACACAAGACATCGGCATGATTAGTCTTCCCATAGCACATGGTGAAGGAAAATTCTATGCAGAACCAGGAATACTGACCGCGATCAAAGCTCAAGGATTGATTGCAGCACGCTATACAAGCGGAGAGGTGTGCGCGTACCAGCATTTATCCGTTAACCCTAATGGTGCGCTTGAAGATATTGCTGGCATAACCGATCCTTCAGGAAAAATTCTTGGCTTGATGCCCCATCCAGAACGTGCCATGTTCTTCACACAATTACCCCATTGGCCAATTTTGCGAGAAACGAATAGAAGACGTGGGTTGCCTTGCCCCGAAGAAGGACCAGGCATGAAGCTATTTAGGAATGCTGTAGCCTATTTCCAATGATGTGAAGCAAATGACCCATACAGCTCTGTCCTGAATCTCGCCACTTCGCGGCTCGGTCGGTGCCGTCAAACGCTCGATCGGACACGCCGCCTCGCTCCAGAACCTGAACGAGGCTCGCGGAATGATGGCAACAACGACCTTCTACTACGCCCCAGAGAACGATGCCTTTAAATACCTGCACCTCGTTGCAGAGAGGGTATGGGATTAGAAATCTGCACCATCGGCGGTTACAGCGAGATCGGCAAGAACTGCACCGCTGTCCGCGTGGACGATGAGGTCGTGCTTCTCGACTATGGCCTGTTGATGGATCGGTACATCGCCTACACCGAGAGCGATGATGTGCTCGAGATCAGCCACAAGAAGCTGCTCGAGATCGGCGCCATCCCTGACCTCTCGCTCATCAGCGATTGGAAAGCCTCGGTCATCGCTCTCATCCCGTCGCATGCGCACCTCGACCACATGGGTGCCATCCCGTTCCTGGCGGAGAAGCTGCCGGGCGCCGAGATCATCTGCACACCCTTCGCCGCCTCTGTCCTTCGGGCCGTGCTGCGGGACGAGGACAAGAAGATCCCGAACAAGATCCGTCCGCTCACGCCCAATGGCAAGCATGTGCTCAGCGACAAGATTACGGTCGAGTTCGTCCACATCACGCACTCGACCCCGCAGACCGTGGTCGCGGTCCTGCATACACCCTACGGCAGCGTGATGTACGCCAACGATTTCAAGCTCGACAACAATCCCGTGCTGGGGAAGCCGCCCAACTACAAGCGTCTTGAGCAGCTCGGCAAGGAAGGTATCGTCTGCCTCATCATGGATTCCCTCTATACGCGTGAGGCCAAGAAGATGCCGTCGGAGAATATTGCGCAGGAGATGCTCCGGGATGTCCTGCTGGCCACAGACAACAAGGGCAAGGCGGTCATCGTGACGACCTTCTCCTCGCATATCGCCCGCCTGAAGTCCATCGTGGATTTCGGGAAGAAGATGAACCGGAAGGTCATCTTCGCGGGCAGGTCCATCAGCAAATATGTGGATGCCGCCCACGAGATAGGCATCGTGAACTTCTCCAACGACGTGACCATGCTCCGCTACAAGGACCAAGTGCGGAAGAAGCTCAAGCAGATCGAGCCGAAGAAGCACGAATACCTCATCGTGTGCACCGGCCATCAGGGCGAGAAGCAGGCCGTGCTCTCCAAGATCGTCGATAATGTGATCCCTTTCAACCTCAGCAAGGGGGATCATGTGGTGTTCTCCTGTACGGTCATCCCTGCTGCGGTCAATATCGCGAACCGACAGGTGCTCGACGAGAAGCTCATGGCGCGTGGCGTGCGCATCTTCAAGGACATCCACGTCTCGGGCCACGCGGCACGCGAGGACCATCGGGAGTTCCTGCTTCTGGTCAAGCCGCAGCATCTGATTCCAGCTCATGCACCGTTTGAGTACACCGTGCATATGGCGAACCTAGCGAAAGAGATCGGCTATGTCTTAGGGAAGACGGTGCACCTGATGGAAGATGGGCAGCGGCTGAAGCTCGCGAGCAAGGAATGACCTATCCTGCCAGGTAGCGTGAGAAGGGATAAGGATTAAACTTTATAAACACAAGACGTTCTTCTTGCATTATGTCCATCAACGCTCCCATCAACGGCTTTATCATTTACCCCACGTATCGCCTCATCGACAATAAGTCGTATATCTACCTTTTTGGTCGGCTCGAGAATGGCGAAAGCTTCCTCACCATCAACCTCTTCCGTCCATATTTTTACATCCGTCGCGAGGACCTGACCAAGGCGCTCGAGATCGAAAACATTGGGTACGAGCAGACAAGCTTCAAGAACTTTGAAGGCGATGATATGGTCCAGGTCATCCTGGACATGCCGACCCAGGTCAAGCCATTGCGCGAGAGATTCGAGTCGAAGCGGATACGATGTTATGAGGCGGATATCCGATTCGTCATCCGTTTCCTCATCGATCATGGCATCCGCGGCGCTCTCGCCATATCCGGCGTCCACAAGAAAGGCGGCATCGTCGACCGCATCTATGAGGATCCGACGCTTGAGGCAGCCTCTCCCGATTATGTTCCGAATCCCACCCTGTTCGCCTTCGACATCGAGACGAATCTGGACGGCACTAGGCTCCTTTGCATCTCTGCGTATATGGGAGGATTCAGCAAGAGCTGGATCATCAGCGATGAAGAGCTCGTCAAAGGTGTCTCCTGCCGAGACGAAAAAGATCTGCTCGAGAAATTCTTCGCCTGCATCAAGGAGCAGGATCCGGACATCATCACCGGCTGGAACATCATCGACTTCGACCTTGCGGTCATCCGCGACCGGGCGAAAGCGATGGGCGTGCCCCTGACCTTCGGCCGGCCGGATTGGGAGTGCAAGCTGCGCATCGAGGAATCCTTCTTCGTGGACTCGAAGGCGGACGTGCCGGGCAGGATGGTGCTTGACGGCATCCATCTCCTGAAAGGCGCCTTCATCAAGATGAATGATTATAAGCTGAACACCGCGGCAAAGCGCTTCCTGGGCAAGGAAAAGCTCATAGCGGGAGAGGGCCGTCATACGGAAATCCAGGAATTGTACAAGTCAGACAAGCCGAAGCTGATCGCGTATAACCTGCTCGATGCCCAGCTTGTCTATGAGATCATCATGAAATCAGAGACGCTCTCGCTCGCCATCCAGCGTTCCATGCTCACCGGCATGCAGCTCGACCGGGTCAACGCGAGCGTCGCCAGCCTTGATTTCGTGTACCTGAGCGAGGCGAGGAAGCGCGGTCTCGTCACCACATCAAGCGGCTATGGGGAGCGCGAGGAGCGCATCAAAGGCGGCTTCGTCATGGAGTCCAAGCCAGGTATCTATGAATATATCCTGGTGTTGGATTTCAAGAGCCTGTATCCGAGCATCATCCGCACCTTCAATATCGATCCGCTCACGTTTGTCGATACGCGACGCCGACCGTCGTTCAAGGATGACGCGTTGATCATCACGCCGAACGGCGCCGCCTTCCAGCGAGAGACCGGCATCCTGCCGGATCTCATCCAGCGCTTGTGGGCGCAGCGGGACAAGGCGAAGCTCGAGAAGAACAAGCTCGCGAGCCACGCCATCAAGATCCTCATGAACTCGTTCTTCGGCGTCCTCGCCAACCCCCGGTGCCGGTTCTACAATCTCGATATCGCCAATGCCATCACGCACTCCGGCCAGCACCTCATCAAGCTCACGGCCAAGAAGATCGAGGAGCAGGGCTTCACCGTGAGCTATGGCGACACTGACAGCATCTTCGTGCTCTCTGGCGCCAAGGAAGAGGCAGAGGCCGAGCGCATCGGCCTGCGGCTCCAGAACCATATCAATGATTTCTATCATGACCATATCCGGAAGGAATATGGCAATGAGAGCTTCCTCGAGCTTGAGTTCGAGAAGATCTACAAGAAGTTCCTCATGCCGCGTATCCGCGGCGCTGAGGAAGGGGCGAAAAAGCGCTATGCCGGCCTGCTGGTGAAGGACGGCAAGGAGCGCATGGACTTCGTGGGCCTGGAGGTCGTCCGCCGCGACTGGACCGAGCTCGCCAAGAAGTTCCAGACCGAGCTCCTGGAACGGATATTTAGAGGAGAAGAAGTCACCGCCTATGTGCGTCAGTTCGTGACGGATGTCCGCAAGGGGGTGTATGACGACCTTTTGGTCTATCGCAAGGCCATCCGGAAAGGGGTGGAGGCGTACACCAAGACCACGCCGCCCCATGTCAAGGCCGCGCGCCAGCTGGAACGGCTGGACGGGAACATCATCGAATATGTCATGACCGTCGACGGCCCGCAGCCGGTGCAGAAGCTGAAAAGCTCGATCGATTATGACCATTATATCGAGAAGCAGGTCAAGCCTATCGCGGATTCCGTATTGAGCTTCCAGAAGCTTGGCTTCGAGGACATGCTCCAGAGCCACCGGCAGCGGAGCCTGGCTGATTTCCATTGATTCGTCAGCCGTCGGCATCTCTTCCCTGTCGATCCGGCCTGTCTCGCTCCTCATGGGTGAGGAGCGAGACAGGCCGGATCGGTCAAGAAATGTCTGCCAGTGTATCGAACTCCAGAACAACAAAATTTAAATAACCGACCAGATTCAGGATGGATAGGGAAGAAAGCAGTCAAATGGGGGTTTATCATGCGTTTGAGTCTTGTGGAGCCGAAGTACCTTAAAGAGAGCATCACGATCATCTCCGAGCTCGTGAACGAGGCGACCTTTACCGTCTCTTCCACTGGCGTTGAGCTGGTGGCCATGGATCCGGCCAATGTGGCCATGGTCATCTTCAAGCTTCTCCCGAGCTCTTTCGTGGAGTACACGGTGGACAAGCCGCAGAAGATCTCCATCAACCTCGGCAATCTCAAGCAGGTCCTTCGCCGCGCGAAGCCGAATGACGCCATCACCCTGGAGCTTGACGAGAACAAGCTCAAGATCACGCTCAAGAGCGGCACGACGCGAACCTTCTCCCTTCCCATCATCGATCTGGAGGAAAGGGAGCAGCGCGTGCCCGAGCTCAACTTCGCCGCCACGGTCAAGACCGCCTCAACGGTGCTGAACGAGGCCGTAGAGGACGTGGACATCGTTGCGGAATCCGTCAGCTTCATCGCGGAGAAAGGGAAATTCATGGTGCAGGCCGAAGGCGACCTGAGCAAGGCGCACATCGAGATTCCTGAGGGCAATGGCACGACCGTCGAGGTCAAGGGCGACAAGGTGCGGTCGAAATATTCCATCGAATACCTCAAGAAGATGATCAACGGCGGCAAGCTCGCGGATGAGGTGAGCATCCATTTCAACCATGATTATCCCCTGCGTATGGATTACCGCACCGTGGACAAGGTGTCGTTGAGCTTCATCCTTGCGCCACGCGTCGAGAACGACTGAAAATGTAGAAAAAAGCTTAAATAGTCCTTCTGCTTCTTCTTCCCCATGCCCCCAGGCAACTACACCGGCAAGATCATCGAAGCGAACGCCGTCCAGTTCCCGCGCCGTCGCCGGCCATTGGTGCGCGGCAGGATCCGGTCAGACCATCGCTTCCGCTCGTATTTCTTTGAGATCTATACCGAGCCGGGGCAGGTCCTCAACAAAGGTGACCGTGTAGTGTTCGAGACTGATGATGACCGGCACGCGGCCAATATCCGCAGGCTCTCGGTCCCATAATCCTATTCTCCGATGGCTCTGTCTCGAATCTCGCGCCTGCGGCGCTCGGCCAGCGCCGTCGAACGCCAACCTGATACGCCGCCTCGCCGACGTTTCTGCCTTCCTCATGAAGGGGAAGGCCGAAACGTCGGCTCAGGTCATCGCACACAATCCTACGGAGCGCTCAGGCGCAAAAAAGACGGCGCTGGCTTTATTCGGGACAGAGCCTTCTCCGACGCAAGCTTTAAATACCCTTTCCCCCTTTTTTAAACATCCATGAGAGGTGACCGGCAGCGCAAGCTTCAGCGATTTCTCCACAAGGTGGGCCGTATCATGCATTATGCCAAACCGCAGTGGAAACTCTGCGTCTGGCTGTTCTTCCTCACCGGCTTCCTCTCCCTCTTGGGCCTTGTCGGACCGTACATGGTCAAGATCCTCCTCGATGACGTCATCCCTTCCGGTGATGTCGGCCTATTATTCAATCTGGTCGCCATCTTCATCCTCATCTTCGTGGTCAAGGGCGTCCTCGGCGTCTACCACTCCTATAAGACCACGCAGTTCGTGGAGAACCTCATCTTCAGGGTCAAGACGCAGCTCTTCAGCCACATGGAGAACCTTGACATGAGCTTCTTCCACTCCAGGAAGGTCGGCGACATGCTCTATCGCCTCGACGAAGATGTCTACAGCATGGACGACGTGCTCAACATCATCGTGAACGTCATCCTGCTGGAGAGCATGACCGCCATCTTCATCCTCCTCATCTGCCTCCAGCTGAGCTGGCAGGTGACCGTCGCCTCGCTCGGCGCGTTTCCCTTCTATCTCATCGCGCAGCATTATTTCGGGGAGAGGATCAAGCACCAGAAGGAGAAGCTCATCCGGAAGTCCTCAGATATCCTCAGCTTCCTTGAGGAGAACCTCAACGCCATGGCTGCGATCAAGGCGTTCGTGCTCGAGACCATGAAGCTCCGCGAGTACCAGCGCAAGACCAGGCGGCTGATCAACCTTGACCTGAAGATGGACCTGCTCGAGAGCTACTCGGCGACGGTGGTTGCCCTCATCACCTTCATTCCGTTGCTCCTCATCCTCTGGTTCGGCAGCGTCAAGGTCATGATGGGCGCGCTGACCATCGGTAGCCTTATCGCCATCTATACGTATATCAGTAAGCTTTTCGAGCCCATCTCCACGCTCGGCAGCGTCAATATCGGCATCCAGAGCGCCCTGGTCTCTGTGGATCGGGTGTTTTCGGTGCTGGACACCAAGGCCAAGATTCATGACCGACCATACGCCAAGGAGTTGCGGGATGTCAAAGGCGAAATCACGTTCCATGATGTCGCTTTCAACTATACCCATGACGAAACTGTCCTTAAGGATGTGCATTTCCGCATCCGTCCCGGCGAGGTCATCGGGCTGGTGGGGCCATCTGGCGCGGGCAAGACCACTGTCGGTAACCTTATCTGCCGTTTCTTCGACCCGATACAGGGGAACATCATGCTCGATGGTGTCAATCTTCGCGACATTAAGCTGGCCTCGCTCCGCAAGAACGTCGGCATCGTGAGCCAGGAGGCCATCCTGTTCAACACGACCATCCGGGAAAACATCCGCTTCGGCAATACTGAAGCGACAGAGGCAGACATCATCCGCGTCGCGAAGCTGGCGAACATCCATTCATTCATCATGGGCCTGGATAAAGGGTATGCGACGAAGGTCGGCGAACGTGGCGTCCGCCTTTCTGGCGGTGAGAAGCAGCGCATCTCCATCGCACGCGTGCTCCTGCGTAATCCGCGTATCCTTATCCTCGACGAGCCGACGTCCTCACTCGACGCCGTGTCCGAGGCGAAGGTGCAGAAGGCTTTGGAATATGTGATGAAAGGGCGAACGGTCCTTGTCATCGCGCATCGCTTGTCCACCATCAAGCACGCCGACCGGATCCTTGTCCTGCATGATGGCAGGATCGCCGAGGATGGCTCGTTCTCGGTCCTGATGCGGAAGCACGGCGCGTTCTATCAGTATTATCATACCCAGTTCGGGCGGGAGAAGGGCGTCGTCCGCTCGGTCAGCCCAGAAGCGCACGCAGCCATCGCATGAGTCCGGCGAGAAATCTTTCTTTTCCCTCTTTTTCCGGCGTCACCATCCCTGCCTGTTCCTGTCGCGTCTCTTGTGTCGGGGATGCGGATGCGTTTGGCCATCGCGGCTCTTCCTCTGTTTTCGCGTCTTCTGTCTGCGTTCCCTGCCAGTTGATGCTGATGCTTCCTCGCCTGGTGGTCTTGATGAAGGCGCCCTGATAGATCGCGTTCGCGACGGTTTTCACGTCCATGGTACTCTTTTTGTATGTCGGGGAGACGTACAGCGTGAACCGATACGCTTCCTTTTCCTCATTCGGGTCGAGGGTGATGGTCGTGTATGGCTCGCCGTCGATAGCATGCGCGCCGCGCTGAAGGGAAGTTGCCATCTCGACGCCGTCAAGTCGCTCTGCCTTGCGGTTCTTCACAAAGATGATGATTGTCTGGTTCTCCCCTGGCTTCATGCTCGCCGGAAGTTCCTGCCGGATATCAAGGATCTTCTCCGCAGGCACGAAGGTCACCGTATCCGCTGCGGAGAATGGGTAGCGGCCACGGGAATCATTGAATGTGCCCTCGAGGCGGATGGTTCTCGTGATACTCGCGTTCAGTTCCGGCACCTCGAGCTCGGCGTCATACAATTCCAGCGTCCTGCCTTTCAGCACGGCGCGGTTGTTGAACTCCAGCGGCAGCTCCTTGACGCCCAAGAGACTGCTGTCGACGTCAACGATATCCTCTTCACCATGGTTCGTGAGTGTGATCCGGATATGATAGTCCTCCCCCTCCTTGGCCTGTTTCGGCTCTATCTCGAGCTCAGGCACGATGTCTGTCGCGCTTACCCGAAGCTTCTGGCGGAGCTCGCGCCTGATGGACAGGTCATCGACCATAAGGTCGGCGAAGGTCTCGATGACATACGCGCCATCCTTCACCGGCCGCAGGACCATCTGCAGCGTCTCTTTCTCGCCCTTCTTGACGACCTGGTCGAAGAGGAGGGTGTTGCCCTGCTTCGCCAGATTGTTGGAGAACGTCTCTATCTCGATCCCTTCAGGGATGTGGATGGCGAACTCATTGACAGCGATATCCCCTCTTGGCCCCTTGTTCTGGAGCAGGATACTATACATAACCTTCTCGAAGGTCTTGGCGATATGGCTCGAGAAGTTCTCTCGGATCGAGATGGGTGACTGGACCGCGAGAAAGATCGGTTCCGCATCCACTTTTCCGTTCTCGCCTCCGAAGCTGTACGATAGTGTAGGGGCGGAATCATATTCCTTGTAATCACGAGGCTCGATGACGTAGCGGAAAGGCCGTTCATTGCCGGGCCGGAGATAGCTCATGCTCATCCGCACGCCATTCCCTGCCATCTTCGTCGTGGAGTAGGTCAGCCGCAGCCAGGAGGGGAAGTCCTCAGCATAGACGATGTCATCCGCTGTCGCGTCGCCGATATTCCGTATCTTGCCGTTTATAGTGACTTTCTCGCCGATCTTCGGCGTCGTGGGGGAGATGGTGCGTTCCACGTTCAGCTGCGGCTCAAGCAGGGTGATGAGGAGCTTCACGCCGGCGTATTCTTTTCCTGTTTCATAACGCGCATGGTCGCTGAAATCCGCCGAGAGGAAGCAGTACTGGATGGAGTCTTGCTCTTCACAAGCTCCCTTTCGGAGGACCATGCGCGTATCGGTCATATAGATGACCAAGCGATCATTCTGGCGATAATATTTCGTGACAAAAGAGAGGTCATCGGTGACGACCGGCTCCTCGGAGGTCGTCCAATCAGAGAAGATGACCCGTGCCGAGACGATGGATGGAGAAATGAGCAGGAGAAACATGACGACCGCGATGAACCACCTTCCTTCCCTCATGAGGCGTGGGAAGGGAGGATGGTTTATAAACGTTGCGCGGGATGAGCATCATAACGGGTGAGAGAGAAGTCGCCGCCACGATGCTGTTCGTCAATGACTATCCACTTTCTTTTGTCTCCCCTCACCTTCCGAGGGGAGACAAAAGAAAGTAGAGTAAAAGCAAGAGAGGAAGGGCAGCAGGCGACAGTAAGAGAATCGTTTCAATAGCGCCTTCAATGCGACACATTTATATACCTCTTTTATCTTTATCATGAATACCATTCATTTCATTACTACAAAAACGAGGTCGATGCCGATGAAACAAGCCTTTTTTCTTGGATTGGTCGTCCTGATCATAGCCATAATCGTCAGTTTCGCCCCTCCGTCGAGCCTATCCGACGCGCAAGCCGGGGCGGGCATGGGCATCGGCCACGCCATCAATGTACGGTTAGGGAAGAGCGTGATACCAGCGGATCGCGTCGTGGCAGCCACGAGGGATACGCTTGCGAAAAAGCTCAAGACAGCTCCGCCGAAGGAAGCGGGCGTGCGCTGCGATTCCACGACGGAATGCAGATCGGGATTATACTGCATCAGTCGCGATGCCCAAGGACGGGTACGATTCGATGCTCCCGACGGAGGGATATGTACACCGCTCGCCACCCCTCGTGCGGCGCCGGAGGAAGTCCAAGCCGCTGCTGGTCCGGGTTCTTCAACCTGGACGGGAGGGAGAACCCTGCCAGGCGGGCCTCAGGAAACAATGCGAGACTGGACTGATATGCGAGTATGATATTGATGCTGCGGGCTTCCCTAACTTTGAAGGAGGGGTGAGATGCCTTGACCCAATCAGCCTGGAAGAGCGACGGGCAAGAGCTATCCGGCGCAATCATGATTATACTGGTGAATATTGTTATATAGACTATCCTGATTCTTGTGGTGCGCCAGACTCTGGTTTCACTTGCGTGCCTCAATCCCTCCAATCAGGGATTGGCGAATGCGCCTGTCTTAGCCATGCATGTAGAAGGTGATATCTTATACCTTTTTCTTCATTTTTCTTTATTTTGATAGCCGCTTCACATAGATCTCCTGATCATCTCCCTGCGCGAAGTAGTCAGGGATGACCGCTATCTTCCGATAGCCGAGCTTTTCGTAGAATCGCCGGACGTGCGCGTAATTCTGCTTGGAGGAGGTTTGGAGTACGAGCTGCCGCGCCTTGGCTTTCTTCGCTTCTTTTTCCGCGTGGAGCATAAGCCCCTTTCCGACGCCCTTTCTCTGGCTCGTCTCGCGCACCGCGACCCAATAGATCTCCCACGTGCCATTGGTCATCTCGTCAAGACCGTAGCTGATGAAGCCGATGATGGCACCATCTTCCTCATAGCAGGCGAAATTCGCAGGCAGATAGTGCGGATCAAGGGCATCGTCCACCATAGCGAGGCAGCATGCGACCTCATCATCGTTGAAGTTTCCGGTAGAGATGGCGATATCCCGGATAGGTTCCTTGTCCGTCTTCCGCAGTGGGCGTATCATCGGTATATTATAATAATCGTATCGAAAACGTCACGGTCTCATAAAAACGGTGTGGCCTGAACTTCTTCTTGAACTCGAGCAGGCCGCCATCGCTGCCCCCGAAATCGACAGTCGCATGCCCCCGGCGCTTGAGTTCCTTGAGATCATCGATATTCGTGACCTCACCGAGACGGTCGTATTTATAATTATGCAGGCCGAAAGCGGAGTAATAGGCATCGCTGTTCGGGATCTTCCAGCCGCCGGTGATCGAGCATGGCTCGCCATCGATGACGAGCGTGCGCGTCATGTCAAATCCATTGAAATTCGCCTTGATGGCGTTCAGGTAATGGCTCGAATAGGTGCGGTCGGTCTCCGGCCGGTTCTTCTTCCAGGCATCGAGGATAGCCCGAAGCTGTTTCTGAGGTACGTCAGTAGAGGGCACTGCTTCCACGGTATGCTCCCGGTAAAAGGCATTGAGCTGATTCCTCTGTTTTTTCCAGTCTTTGCCGGGCAGGCTAGGATTCCATTGTGCCATATCAAACACTGGCCAGACGAGTGTCATGGTCGGCTTGGACGCGTGATATCCTCCTTTGATTGTCTGAAGGACATCCCCTCGGAAGACGCTCTCAAGTTCGACAACGGCTTTCTTGCCTTCCTTCTCGCGCAGGACATAGTCAAGGAAAGTCAGGAGCATCTCGAGACGCTTTGATTCCGGCGCGAGCACCTCGGAGAACATGGTCCATATGTTCGTCTTTTTGCAATGGCTCGCCAAGATGCCCATGCCATCCTCAAAACGGAAGAGATAGCCTTCTTCATCTTTATCTAGATTGTATTGGAAATGCCAGAAATTGTGTTCGGCGCACCAGCCGTGGTGCCTGATGACGTGCTCGACCAATTCCTGGTTGGCGAGCGTATCCCTGATGGCCTCCATCTTACGGGCTCTGTTCTCCCGCCTTCAGCGGCAGTTGGGCCTCTTGGGTGACCAGTGTACTCTGGGCAGCCAGGGCCAACTTCATCTGCTGGAGCTTTGACGGCATCGTACCTGTTCCCTGCCGGTCGAAGGCCTGCACAAAGACTTCATGGATCATCTCCTGATACGTCCAGCCGAGGGCTTTCGCCGCCTTCGGAAGGGTGTTGTCCGCGCTGATGCCCGGGTTCGGATTCATCTCGAGCACATACGGCGTGCCGTCCTTGCCTAGACGGAGGTCGACCCTGCCGTAATCGCGGACGTCAAGCAGCTTGTAGACATCGAGCGCGATCTTCCGGATGCGGGTCTCGATATATTTCGGCAATTCCGCCGGACACTGTTCTGTCGAGCCGTGGTAGATGGCGGATTCCTGGTTCCATTTCGCGTCATAGCAGAGGATCCGGTTGACATCTTCCGGCAGGTCGCCGAAGACGTATTCAGAGATCGGCAGCACGGTCGCGTTCGAGCCATTGCCGAGGATGCCTACGGCGAGCTCACGGCCATCGATGTACTCTTCGACCAAGGCAGGCTGACCATAGACATGGTTGATCGAGGCCACTTTCGAGCGCAGCTCCTTCTCTGTATGCACGACATTGTCATTGCTGATGCCGATACTGTTATCCATACAGGACGGCTTCACGATCAGCGGGAACTGCAGTTCAGGGTCGAGCTTCTTGTTCCGGCTCGTGAACACCTGGAATCTCGGCGTAGGGATGCCGTTATGGGCCAGGATCTCCTTGACCCGTACCTTGTTCATGCAGAGGGCGAGCGTCAGGGGACCAGAGCCGGTGTATGGGATGCCGAGCAGCTCGAGCATGGCTGCGACGTGCGGCTCGAAGAAGCTGTTGCCATTGAAGCGCTCGCAGACATTGAAGGCGAAGTCCACCTTCGCCCGGCGGAGGAGCTCAAAGGTCTTCTCGTTCACGTCGTACAGCGTGGCGTCATGGCCGAAAGATCGCAAGGCGTCGAGGACAGCATTACCTGTGATGACAAGATCCTCCTCTACCTCCTTGTTGGTGTGCTCACTGAAGCGATTAGAAAGGACTGCAATTTTCATCAAACAGTCATCACCCGAGCATGAACCTCTGGTTTGATGCGCCCGAGGTGAGAAAATGAACCAAAAATGAGCCTGATCCGCCGTTTCGTGATATCTTGGTGCAGGCGGATGGAATCGCAGACGAGCAGGGTGATCCCGCTTGGTTTTTGATGACGTGTCGGATCAAATGCGCTGACGGATATGATCATAGCTGGATGCCTCCACGAAGATCTTTCGTGTATGTGGACATGATGCAAGAACTTATTTAAATACCTTTGGGTGAAATTTTTTTTCTGAAGAACTTTCTTATTTTTTTATTCGTGATGATCTTCCGCTTGTCTTGGATCGTCTGTCCAATCATATCGGTTAGGGGTGAGGGGTTTGGAGTTCGGGGTAAAAACAGGCTCCGATGATCGACGCCGTGTTTTTACCCAGAACCCCTTACCAAAAACCGCAAACCAATATGGCTGAGCCGTGAAGCGGCGAGATCCAGGACAGAGCCTCCAGCAGCAATAACTTTATATACGGCAAATGCTGCGCTATCCATGTTGGGTGATGGATTCATGAAATGCGAGAAGCATCAGAAACCTCTTGAGGGCGCGTGCCAGTGGTGTGGCAAGCAGCTCTGCCGGTACTGCGTCGGCAAGCGCTGGGGCAACAAGCTCTTCTGCGTCGAGTGCGCGCAGTCATCCGTCGGCCATATCATCGAGCGCAAGCAGCTTGAGGAGATCCGCAAGCAGGAACAGGTGGAGACCAAGAAGCGTGACATCCGGAAGATCTTTGAGGATCACTAGCACACACCTTGTGGCAGTGATCGCCCTTGTTTTTGCTCTCACCGCATTTTTTCTGATGGCGTTTCGGCTCATTCCCGAGATTGTGTTCTGGATCGTGATCGTGCCGTGCGCTATTGTGGCGTACTGGCTGATGCCGAGGATGCGGGAGAAAAATAAACGATAATAAGATAAGAGGTTTTAGAAAATCTATCTTTCTACTCTTTCTTCGAGCGCACTTGCGGCGCGGGCGAACGGACGCACCCCGCCAACATGGCCAAGGTCATTAAGCAGGTCACTACTGTAGCCGCTCAGGCCAGAGCTGCTGCTGAGGCCCTTGACCCACAGGCCACGGCCGAATGCCCTGCTTTCATGTTTTCCATCTTTTACATAACCGGCATCGGCAACAATGAACGGAACGCTTTCAATTCCTTGTTCCTGAAGCCATACGCCATACTCTTTTGCTTTCTCTCCGAAGAGAAAGCGTGTTCCAACATAGTCGCCGAAGGCCTCAACAGGAATAGGATTCATCACTGTTGAGAGAAGCAAGGCGCCCTGCTGCCGTGCTTTATCAAGATCAAGAGAGGCACGCTCCCGCAATGCGGCCGCGACCGATGAGTCAAGATAAAATTCTCTCCATTCGCGGTGCGCTTGAGTGGCTGCCGCCGGACTGGCCAAAAGCGGGTTGCGCTCTCGCGACGCGACAACAATATCCCCATTAGAAAAGTAATTGAAATTCTCCGCGACCCAAGACCAGCGCTGGCTTACCGGATGACCAGCGCCAAGCTGCGCACGCAACCGCGCAAGCTCCTCCGCACCCCACAACGAAACACGCTCTTCCGCCAGACCAGCAAGACCTGCATCGAACGCGCTCCGCACGTACACGATATCAAAACCGCCTGTTGGCAGAACATGGATGATGTCTTTGGTCATGGTAACCCTCTTTATACCCCCTACTTTTTATAAAGCTTTGGCCATGACGATGGTTATCGCAGATTCTTGAGTTTCCCGAACGGATAAATCCTGTCCTCTACCACATACACCTCAAAGTCTCCAAGATCGTGCTGGAGCAGCGGACTCAACAGTTTTTCCTTCAGTACATCGCTTCCTTCGATAAGCAGGAAGAAGGACGGCTGCGCAATCAGCGTCTTTCTCTTATACTTGCCAACAAGAAAACACTTGAACCGCTCCCGTCGTATGCCATCCTCGATAGTGATGGCCGGGTGCTCATGGCCCATGATGATCGTCTTGATATGTTTTCTTTCCTTTCCCAGTTCCGGTTCCGCGTCACCGTGCGTGATGAGGACATCGCCTATCGTATGGTCTTTCACGATCTCGATGCCTCGCTTTCGTGCTATCGGACCAAGGAGGGGATCATGGTTGCCTTTCACGATGATGATCTTTTCCATATGCTGAAGAATCATGTCCAGCAGTTTCAGCGTATCACGCCACTCTTGCGCCGAAATCTTGCCAAATTCATGCTTCAAGTCGCCGTTGATGATCACTGTCTTCGGCATGACCTCTTTCAGGATGGCCTCAAGGCGCCTGATCGTGTCCTGCAGCTGGAATTTTGGGATGAGGACACCCCTCCTCTGGAGCATATCCTCATACCCGATGTGGATGTCGGAGATGATGAGGGTATCCTTTATTAGTAAGGCGAGGTCGATAGCTTCAACTGTTGGGGCAAGTCGTATCTTGTTCATTTTAGGCAGAGATGTACCGGCACAGCGATGACCTATGGCGTTTAAATCTCTATCGTTCTCTAGTATATATTAAAGTGTATATAATGGTTTCCTAGTAGTCCACTTGAGCAAAAATAAAACCACATGGTAACCAAAAAGCTTAAATAGTGCTATAGATTACCAATCCTATGGTCATCCAAATATCGCTGAAGAAGGGTGTATGGGAAGCTCTTGCTGATAGTGCCATGGACAGGATACTGAACTGGTTCTTCGCCTATCCTGAAGATGGCTTCACGCTTAATGACCTCTGCAAGGTGACAAATACGGCCAAGAAGACCGCGAATATGGTCGTCGAAAAGCTCGTGCAGGCCGGTTTTCTCGAAAAACAGGTTTATGGAAAACTCTGGCGGTTGTCGGCCAGAAAAAAGCATCCATTCTTCGTGACGAGGAAAATACCAACGAACCTAAGGATGGTCTACGAATCAGGCATATTAGATGCCTTACTTCAGATGTATCCCCAAGCCAGATCAATCATCCTTTTCGGAAGCTATAGGAAAGGCGATGATATCCCTGCTAGCGACATCGATGTTGCTGTCGAACTCCCAGGGAAAATATCGCAGAAAATAGTGGAGTTGGGAACGATCAGACATTTTGGCTACCGGCATGATGTTAAGGTAAATGTGTATATCTTCAGTAGAAGCAGTATAGACAACAATGTTTTCGCCAATATAGCGAATGGTATCGTCTTGTGGGGCTTCCTTGAGGTAAAACCATGATCCGTACACGCGTTCCCGACAAGGAACAGGCAAAAAGCATGATCAAGGCGGCCATGACAGAAATCAGCTACCTGAAGACATTACCTCCACGTCCAGAGGCAGCGGCCACCATCATTCGTGGAATCTATGAGAACTTTAGAATGCTCGGCGATGCCCTCTTACGTTCACAGGGAAGCGAACCTACAGGAACTGATGCTCACAAAGAGATGATTGATGCTCTTATTCAGCTGCCGGTGAAAACCAAGCGACCATTGCAAGTTCTTGATAACCTTCGTACCTTGCGCCATAATATAAACTATAAAGGGTATCAGCCGACAAAGGATGATCTGGATGATGTTTTATCCATGCTTGATAGTTGCTGGGAACCTCTCCTCGCTGAAGTTAAGAGACAAGTTGGTTAATTAAGCTACTTCCTCCCCAACCCTATCTTCGCCAGCACGTTCTGGTGCATGCGTCGCAGGAACTCCACCTTGTCCTCGATCTTCATGATGTCCAGGTGCCCTTGCAGTACGAGGTCAAAAGCGAAGGGCGAAGGGATCTTCGTGTGCACCTCGACAAGCTTCATCTTGCCCTGCGCGATGAGGTTCAGCACAAGCTTCGTGTTCTCGATGTCCATCAGGTCCTCGAGCACCTCTCGCCGAGCCTCCCGCAAGATGCAGAAGTCCGGCGAGATGCGCTTCACGGCGTTCATCAGGATCATTGAGGACACCTGCTGCCTGCCCACGCGCTTGGTGTGGCCCATATAGTTGCGCAGGATCATCAGAGCGCGGTTCGCGCAATGACGGAAACGCCGTCGCAGCACCTCTGTCTGGTCGAGAGCAAGCGCCATGACCTTGTCCAGCTCCGCAGGCTTCAGGGCCTTGATGGCCTGCATGGGCTGGATCTTGCTGTGCGCGACCAGGTAAAAGCCGTTATCCGAGATCCCCATCTCGATATCTTTGTGCTGCATCCGGGCAATGGCGAAGGCGATGGCGCGGGAAAGGCAGTCGTTCACGCGCCGTCCGAAGAGGGCGTGGAAGACGACGTACTTTCTGCCATCCTCATCTTCCGTGTGCTCGATCAGGACGCGTTGGTCCGAGGGGATTTCGCCAATGTAATCGTGCTGCTCTTTGAAATACTCGTAGATAGCGTTCGTGGCATTCTCATCCACATACAGGTGCGTGCGGATGAACCCGAGAACGTCCTCTTTTGTCCGCTTTGCCTCGAGCTTCTCCGCCATGAGCCTGCGGAACCTGCCGATCTCCATGGCAAGGTCAAAGCTCAACGGCAGCATCTCGGACACCCACGATGGTACGGTTGGTGGAGTTTCATAGCACCGATCCACCTGCGCCACCATACCGCGCGCGAACTTGAAACGATAGGTATTCCCGCCGAGCACGAAAATATCTCTTGGTTTTAGGCGTTCGAGGAAACCCTCATCGACCATGCCGATCTTTTTCTCTCCTTCTTTGACGATGACACCGCTCTGGTCAGGGATCGTGCCGATATTGGACATATGGATGACCCGGCTCATCTTGCCGCGCTTGCCGATCATGCCCGTCGCCTCATCATGCCATATCTTCGCATAGACATGGCGATCTTCAAGCGAGATGAACTTGCCCGCAAGGTACTCCACGATCTCCATGAAGTCCTTGCGCGGCAGGTCCGTATAGCAGTAGGATTGCTTCACCAAGGCATAGAGGTCATCGATATGGATCTTTTCCTCGAGCGCGAGGCCATGGACATGCTGCACCAGGACGTCAAGGCAATTTGTGGGGATGTGGATCCTGTCTATCTTTTTCTCCAATGCGGATTTCAGCAGCACGCTGCACTCGACAAGGTCATCCCGGTCCATGACGATGATCCTGCCTTTGGTGGTCGCGTGCAACTGGTGGCCTGACCGCCCGATGCGCTGCAAGGCGCGAGCGACGGATTTCGGCGAGCCGAGCAGCAGGACAAGGTCGATATACCCGATGTCGATGCCCAGCTCGAGGCTCGTGCTGCACACCACGCACTTCAGCTTGCCTTGGCGAAGATTGCTTTCCAGCTCGAAACGATGCTCTTTGGATAATGAACCATGGTGGGCACCGATATTGACGTCGTTATAGTGTTTCGGGAACTTCTCTTTCAGGTAATGCACCACGCGCTCGGTGGCCGCGCGCGTGTTGGTGAAGATGAGCGTCGTCTTGTGCTCCTGCACCAGCGTATCGATAAGCGTGTACATGGCATGGTGCAGCTCGCCATGGGTGGTGTTGATGAGGTCTGGCACGGGACTGACCACTTTCAGGTCGAGCTGCTTGAGGAACTGCACGTCCACGACCTTGCAGTCGCGTGCCGTGCCCGCAAGGAATTGGGCGACCTCGTCCAAGGGAGCCACGGTCGCGCTGAGCCCGATGCGCGTCATGGCCGGACTCATGCGCTGCAGGCGCTCGAGGCTGAGCGAGAGATGCACACCGCGCTTGTTCTCCGCCAGAGAATGGATCTCATCCACGATGCACCATTGCACATCGCGCATGGCTTCCTTGAATCGAATGCTGGCAAGCACGATGGCGAGGCTTTCCGGCGTCGTGATGAGGATGTGCGGTGGCCGTTTGAGCTGCTTTGACTTCTCTTGCGCCGTGGTATCTCCTGTCCTCACGGCGACACGGATGCCGTGTTCCTTGCCCGCGATCATCTCAATCTCCTTCAATGGCTCGAGGAGATTGTGCTCGATATCCGCGTTCAACGCCTTGAGCGGACTGACATAGACGCAGTATATCCTGTCTTGGAGAAGGCCCTTGTCGGCGGAATCGATCAGCTCGTTGAGGATGGCGAGGAACGCGGTCAAGGTCTTGCCGCTGCCGGTTGGAGAAGAGATGAGGATGTTGTTCCTGCTGTGGATCTGCATGACGCCATAGCGCTGCGGCAGGGCGAAGGTCTTGAATTTCTGCTGGAACCATGATTTGACTGCGGGGTGCAGGATGGCGAAGAGCTCATCATCGGTGCTCTGCTTTTCGAGGTGCTGGATCATGGGAGTCTATAGAGAAAAGGCGGCGAGCTTCTTTAAAAGCTTTGGGTGTGGGGGTGGCTTGTGGGGAGTGCTGATAATGCGAGAAAAATGACAAGCCAATAAAATAATTTGAGGAAGTTTATCTTTCTACTCTTGCTTCAAGCGCGCCCGCTTCGCGGGCGTGTGGACGCACCCCGCCGACCCGGCCGTACACATAATGCAGGTCATTGAAGTTGCCGTACAGGCTGGACCTGTTGAGGAGGTCGGAGACCCACAAGGCCCGGCCGAGTGTTTGTCCTTCGTGTTTCGGGTTACGGATGTAGTCCACGCCTACTGTATAGAAATGCACTGTTTGTATGCCGCTTTCTTGGAGGAATTTGCCGTATGGTTTGGCTTGTGCTCCAAGGAGGAATCGTGTTGGTCCGTACTCGTCAAGCGCGGTAGCAGGTATTTCAGCTCTTACGTTGTCTCTTGTGAGGCGGTAGACGCCGGTTTGGCGTGCCATGTCGGGATCGGGTGAGGCCAGGTCTCGCAGTTCGCGGAAAACAGTATCTGTGAGATAAACTTCTCTTCCTTCACGATGCGCCTGCACCGCACGTGCAGGGTCTTTTATAATAGGATTCTGCGCTGCCAAGGCAATGAGGATATCTGCCTCAGCATCGGTAACGTAATTGAAGTTCTCCGCAACCCATGACCAGCGCTGGCTTACCGGGTGAGCAGCACCAAGCTGGACGCGAAGCCGGGCAAGCTCTTCTGCACTCCACAACGAGACTTTCTCTTCTCGCAAGCTGGCAAGACCTTGATCAAACGGGCCCTGTGCGTACACAATGTCGAAACCATCTGTCGGCGGAACGTGGATAATTTCTTTGGTCATAGTTTATAGCCTCCTTTCTTGTTCAACAAGAAGAACCGATATATAAAACTTTCTATATTTAACTACTTTTAAGTAACTAACATATACAATAACGAAACATTTAAATATTAGTTACCTATTAGGTAACTAAAATGACCATCGAAATACCACAATACGCCTTAAAAGCATACGCCTTGTTGTTTTCAAGATACGGCGTGCAGGAAGCATTCCGGCAGTCTGCATTAGATTGGATAGTCTCCTCCAGTATGAGAAAGAAGATCTTTGCTGTATTATTGCGCTCGGGATGGATAAAAAAACAATCCAAGGGGATGTATGTGTGCCCCAACCCTTCTGATGCCATCAAAGGATTGTTGGGGTTCCGTGTCCCTGAAATAATAAAGCAAGCCAAACGGGAATACGCTTTCAGCCGGGCATCTGCTGTAGAGATATGGTCTGATTTTTCCTATACGCAAAGAGGTAGAGAGAAATCCCCATACTTTATCAAGGTCTTACGGAAAGATTTGAACTATTGGAAAGCATTTTTCAATGCCAATAAAATTCTTAATTATATAGGTTCTGGTATGACAATAGGCGAATATGTTATCTTAATGCCAGTAACTACATTATCTTTTGAAGAAAAAAATGGATTCAAAGTTGACTCCTTAAAAGAAACAATACAATATGCAAAATCAAACGATATATTCGCTTATGCATCAGAATATATAGAAAATAGGTATGGGGTATCCGCATGATGAAAAACTTGTTTTCGCTCCGGGAAGAAGAAATATCCCAGGCACTCAAAGTCATATCTGATTGCCACTTTGTCATTATTGGCGGATATGCGGTAAATGCTTATACCTTGCCGCGGTTTTCCGTGGACTGCGACATCGTTGTCAAAGACGATAATGAGTTGGAAAAAATTGAGAAAGCATTATTGAAATGCGGCTACAGAAAAGAAACGCAAGCTGCCGAAATACCTTATGCCGAAAATTTTCTCCGATACGAAAAACGGCTGGACACCAATATTTTAGTAAGTCTAGATATTCTCATCTATGCTGTTGCGGACAGGATGTCTGGGGTAAAATTTGAGGCGGACTGGATCTTTGAAAATTCAACCGTAAGGATTCTGAAAGGGAAAACGATTACCGAAGAACTTAAATTAAGAATAATCAATATAGATGCTCTGCTTGTCATGAAGATCATCTCCTGTCGATCTACAGACATACGAGATGTTTTTATGATGTTTCCCTACGCTCATGACAAAGTGTGGATAAAATCAGAAATAACACGCCGATATGATTTCAATGATAGGCTTGCAAAAATCATTGAAAAAGTATCTTCCCAACAATTCAAAGATGGTCTGTCAGGCGTCTATGGCTATATCGATCAGGCTGTCTTTGAAAAGCACAAACAGGCACTACTCGCTTTCCAAAGGTAGTAGACAATATTTATATACATTCCTCTCTCCTAATGCCAAAAGGTGGTGTCCCATCCTCCAGCATGACATCCTCATCGTCGGCGGTGGCCTTGCCGGCATGCGCGCGGCCATCGAAGCGTCAACATACGCGGATACCGCTATCGTCTCTAAGACGCATCCTCTCCGTTGCCATTCTGTTGCCGCAGAGGGCGGCATCGCCGCCGCGCTTGGCAATACGGTCGAGGATTCTTGGGAAGACCACATGCGCGATACGGTGAAGGGCAGCGATTTTCTCGCAGATCAGGATGCTGTCGAGATCATGGTGAGGGAAGCGCCGAAAGCCATCTACGAACTCGAGCACTGGGGCGTGCTGTTCAGCAGGCTGGATGACGGCAGATTGGCGCAGCGTTTCTTCGGCGGCTACACCAAACCGCGCGTCTGTTTCGCTTCGGATAAGACCGGCCATGCCATGGTGCATGAGTTGTACGCGCAGATCATGAAGCGCATGACTAAGGTCTATGAGGAATGGTATGTGCTTGACCTCATCATCGAGGATGGTGTGTGCAAGGGTGTTGTCGCGTGGGATATTCCCAATGGCAAGCTTGAACTCATCCGCGCGAAGGCCGTCCTTCTGGCGACTGGCGCGTATGGCCGTGTCTACAATACGACCTCGAATGATTACGCCAGCACGGGCGATGGCTTGGCTCTCGCTTTGCGTCATGGCCTTCCGCTCGAAGATATGGAATTCGTGCAGTTCCACCCGACTGGACTCTTCGGTCTCGGCCTTCTGGTGACTGAAGCGGTCCGCGGTGAAGGAGGGTACCTAATCAACGGTAAGGGCGAGCGATTCATGAAAAAATATGCCCCAGAAAAGATGGAGCTCGCTCCACGCGATATCGCTTCCCGCGCGATCGAGACAGAGATCAAGCAGGGTCGCGGCATCGACGGCAAGCCATACGTCCACCTTGACCTTCGCCATCTGGGTGAGGAGAAGATCAAGGAGAAGCTGCCGTTCGTGCGCGAGATGTGCCGGAAGCAGATGGGCATCGATGTGATTAAGCAGCCCATTCCCGTGCGGCCGACGGTGCATTATTCGATGGGCGGCGTGCCAACCATGGTGCATGGTGAGGTCATCGATGCGGACCTAAAGGTCATCCCGGGCCTGTACGCCGCCGGCGAGTGCGCGTGCATCTCAGTGCATGGCGCCAACCGTCTCGGCGCGAATTCGCTGCTCGAATGCGTCGTCTTCGGAAGACGAGCGGGCGAGGCCATGGGCGCATATGCGAAAACGATCTCATTTCCGGAGATACAGGATGACTGGCTCGGCAAGGCGCAGGTGAGCATGGATGCCCTCTTCTCCAGCAAAGGCGAGGAGAAGATGATCACCATCCGCACGGAGATGCAGGACGCCATGACGGAGCACTGCGGCATCTTCCGGGAGGAGAGATCGCTGAAGGCTGGCCTAGCCAAGATCAAAAAGCTGCAAGAACAGTACAAGAGCATCATGCTCGAGGACAAGAGTAAGACGTTCAATATGCATCTTGTGGAAGTGCTCGAACTGGGCAGCATGCTCGACTATGCGGAAGCGATCATCGCGAGCGCGCTCCATCGGAACGAGAGCCGAGGCGCCCATGCGCGCACCGATCATCCGAAGCGTGACGACAAGAGCTGGCTGAAACATATCCTGGCATATCGACGAGATGGCGCGATGGCTATCGCCTATCGTCCAGTCACGATCACTATAACCCCGCCAGAGGAGCGGAAATACTGATGAAGGTCAAGCTGAAGATCAGGAAGTACGACAGCAAGCAGGACACGCTGCCGATGTACACGAGCTACGCGGTCGATGCGCCAGAGACAGCGACGCTGCTCGACTGCCTGGATACGGTCAAATGGCATCAGGACGCCACGCTCACCTATCGCCGCAACTGCAAGAACTCCATCTGCGGCAGCTGCGCCATGAACGTGAACGGCCATCCCGTGCTCGCGTGCGAGACGCATGTCAAAAAGGAGCTCGCCATCAGCAAGCGCGACGAACTCGTCATCGAGCCATTGGGAAACATGCCGGTCATCCGTGATCTTGTCGTTGATATGGGGCCGTTCTGGGATGCCTTGCTCGCCGTGGAACCGTGGCTCCAGCCTGATGAATCCAAGGTTCCCGAGAAGGAATACCGGCAGAGCAAGGCGGAAGTGCGCATGCTCGAGAAGGTTTCCGGATGTATCATGTGCGGCGCGTGCTTCGGCGCGTGCAATGGCCGCGAGGCTGAAGAGAAATTCCTCGGGCCCGCCGCGCTTGCACGGGCATGGCGCTACACCATGGACAGCCGCGACGCGAAACAGAAGGAGCGCGTGGCTATGTATAATGAACCGCATGGCACCTGGGACTGCACGCACTGCTTCTTCTGCGTGGAAGTCTGCCCGGTGCATGTCGCGCCGATGGACCAGATACTCAAGCTGCGCAAGATGGCTATGGACGATGGCTTGACGGACAATCCCGGAGCGCGGCATCATATCGGTTTCGAGAAGAGCATTGAAAAATCAGGCTGGCTTGATGAGGTAAAGCTTCCGGTAGTGAGCATCGGGCTCGATGTCCTGGAGCAATTGCGCATGGTGCCCTTGGGCCTGCGCCTGCTGGTGAAAGGGAAGATGCCGCATATCCGCCATGCGCCCATCGAGAAGATCAGCGAGGTGCAGGATATCTATGCGTCGCTGCTCAAGGAAGCGCAGCAAAAGAAAGCCCAGGCAAGAGAGGCACGGCCATGAAGCAGCTCAAGTTCGCCTACTTCCCCGGCTGCGTGTCCAAGGGCGCGTGCAAGGAGCTGTACGATTCCACCGCGATCGTCGCCCGGCTGCTGGGCATAGAGCTTGTCGAGCTGAAGAACGCTTCCTGCTGTGGCGCTGGCGTCATCGAAGAGAAGAACCAGAAGCTCGCGGACAGTCTCAATGCGCGCAATCTCGCCATGGCGGAAAGTATGGGACTACCCATGCTGACACACTGCAGCACCTGTCAGGGCGTGTTCTCCAAGGCGAACAAGAAACTGAAAGAGAATCCGGATTATCGTGCGACGATAAACAATATCATCGGCCATGATGGGTATTCATACCAAGGCACGACGGATGTGCGCCACCTGCTTTGGGTGCTGGCGCAGGATGTCGGTGTCGATGAACTGAAGAGGCGTGTCGTGCGGCCGCTGAAAGGACTGAAGCTCACCGCATTCTATGGTTGCTACCTGCTCCGCCCCTCAAGCACGATGAAGTTTGAGAACCCGCATTATCCTACATCCATGGAAGACATTTTTACTGCGCTTGGTGCGGAGCCGATATTCTATCCCGGCAGGCTCAAGTGTTGCGGGTTTCCCATCTCCATGATGAATCGCGAGGCCTCGTTTCGTATGGCCGGCGGCAATCTGCTTGAGGCGAAAGGCCTTGGTGCTGATGCCATGGTCACGCCTTGTCCTCTTTGTCATCTCAATCTGGACAGCAGGCAACCGGAGGTGGCAGGTTTCCTGAAGCAGAAGATTGATCTGCCGGTGTTGCATCTGTCACAGCTAGTGGCGCTTGCTCTTGGCGCGAGCCCGAAGGAGCTGAAGATGGAGAGGCATATCGTGGATACGACACCTTTTCTCCATAAACTTGGCTTATAGCGCCTATAAAAGTAATGCACGCAGTAAAGTATAAATAATCCCTTGCCTGTCCATATTCTCAGCAGCTCTAGGCCACATTAAAGTGGACCATGATGGCTGATCGCTGACTGGAACCATGGACATCCCTCTTGATCCTAAAACGCGCATCTTCATCATAGAAGGCGTCGCCGGCTCTGGGAAGAGCACCTTGCAACAGCTTCTTCAAGAGCGTCTGTCTGGCAAACTTATCTACAGCTTCAGCGAGGAGGAATTGCTGTTCTCGTGGAAACATGCCTGGATCAAGGGCATTGACAGGCTTCGTCTTGATCTCATGGATGCCTTTCTCACGTATATGGAAGGCATCCTGAATAGCAATCCGAAGGCAGTGTTCATCCTCGATCGTTTCCATCTATCCTTCTATTATATCGAGACCATGCACCTGAAGAAGCATTCGCTTGATAGTGCGCTGGAAAAGCGGTATGCGGCGATAATCCGCCGCCTGCAAAAGCTGCCCGTGCATGTCTACATCCCGCTGCTCAAGCCAGGGCAGATCGAGTTACGTTCTGTACACGCGGAGAGAAAAGACAAGACCTGGCAGCTGCATCTCAAGCGGCGATTGGAGACGAGCGGCCACGCCACGCTTACGGAACTTTATGTCGCGACGCAGGATTTCCTCTTGGACTTGGCAGAGAAGCAGGGGATACCGTATACGAAGATGGATGCGTTGTGAGGCGCTCCATCACTATCATGAATATCAGTCCGACATCCGTTCCACTATTCGAAGAATTTTCTTCATGACTGTTTCGGTATCGGCACGAACTGTCTCGTGTCCGACCCGAGCTCCTTCATGCCGTCGTCGAGGTCCTGCAGCGTGAACTTCATGATCTTCATCAGCTTCGGCGCATCGAGATCGATGGCCAGCTTGATGTCCTTCCTGACTTTATATCCGGGAGGCAGGCGCTCGAAATCCCATATCTTGTTGGTGTGGAAGCTCTGCCCATCAAGCTGCATCACGACACGAGGCCGGATAGGCTCCTTGCCTGTGTTCCGGATGAGGAAGCTGACCCTGGTCATGGTGGCGGTCTGGTCCGTGCGGTCCATCCCGTAATCGACGACCTCCACAACTTTGGTGGACTCCGCGATGGTTATCGGTGTCGCGCCAGTCGGCACGGCTATGGGCGGCGCCTCTGTCTCTTCTTCCGCCGGCTGTTCCGCAGAAGGCTGCTCTACAGCCACAGTCTCCCTTTCCTCAGTCTGCGGGGGAAGAGGGGCCGCTTGCGGAATTGCCGCTTCAGACGGCGCTTGCTGTGGTTGCTCTGGTGGGGGCGATTGTGTGGAGCAGGCGATAAGGAAGAGGAGCAGGATGCTCAGGGTAAGATACTGTTTCATGTACTAGCACATGAAGGCGATAATTTATAACCTTTTCGATTTTTGTTGTGGCGCCCCTCATGGGTAAGGAGCGCCACAACAAAAATTGAGATTCAGCAAAAAGCTTTATAAACGAACTTGAAGTTGCTCTTTCCATCGCGCCGGTCGTCTAATGGTTAGGATCCCAGCCTTCCAAGCTGGCCATCAGGGTTCGAATCCCTGCCGGCGCATAAGCGAAGCGAATGCGTCGGCATGGTTAAGCAACCAGCAGGTTTGCGGACCTGCCGGCACATTTTTTCTCTGATCTTGACCCCAAAACTATAAAAACCCACCTCCTTCCTATCACTCTATGCCCGTCAAACCTAAAGAGACCATCCTCGTCCTCTGCGCGCACTCGGATGACCAGGTCTTCGGCGTCGGCGGCACGCTGGTCAAGCTGGCCAAGGAAGGCAAGGACATCGTCATCCTCATCTTCTCCTATGGGGAGGGATCGCATCCCTGGCTCAAGAAGCATGTCGCGGCCGAGATGCGCATCAATGAATCCCTTGAGGCGTCCAAGATCATCGGTGCTAAAGAGACTCAGTTCTTCGGCATAGCAGAAGGCAAGTTTCGTAAGGACATCGCGGGAAAACATGTCGACAGGCGTGTGGCGCATTACATCAGGAAGCTCCGGCCGAGCAAGATATTCACGCATGCCGTGGACGACCCCCATCCGGACCATCACGAGGTGGCCGCCTTTGTCATAGGCCTGTGCGATAGGATCGGCTATCCAGGAGAGGTATACGCATTCGATGTCTGGACCATGGTCAATATGGCCAAGCGGGACGTCCCGAAGCTCTATATCGACATCTCGGACACCTTCGACAAGAAGATCAAGGCCTTGAAGTGCTTCAAGAGCCAATATGTGACCATGATCGCTTTGCTCTGGACGGTCTACTGGCGCGCCATCAAGAACGGCAAGCTCGCCAGGACAAAATATGCGGAGGTCTTCTACAAGATACGATGAAAAAACTCCTTATCACCACGGACACCTTCTTGCCGAAGAAGGATGGCATCACGAGATTCCTGGAGCAGATCATCCCTTCGCTGACAAGGCACTTTGAGGTGACCATCCTGGCCCCTTCGTTCACGCAGTCTTTCCGCGAGGAGCAGTATGCCGGCGCCAAGGTCGTCCGTTTCCCGGTCTTCAGGCGCTTCCAGATAGCCTCCTATCCACCGGTGCGCCTCCATTATCGCAAGGTCAAGGCGTATGCGCGGGAGGCGGACCTCGTCTGGATACAAAGCGCCGCGCCATTGGGATTTATGGGATTGCTGGCGGCGAGGAAGTACAAGAAACCGGTCATCGCGTATATCCATTCCATGGAATGGGAGCAGCTCACGCACGTTGTCGTCACGTCATGGTTCCTGAAGGCCATCAGCATCCATCTCCTGGCCAAGCTGGAACGCTGGATCTATAACAAGTGCACTCTCCTTATGGTCGCCGCGGAGAGCGTGGCTGCGGAACTCGCGACGTTGGGTATCAAGACACGCAAAGTCATCATCCCGCTCGGCGTCGATGGCGCGTCGTTCACGCCAGCAGAGAACAAGCGCCAGGCCAAGCAGGCTGTACGGCTCGACCCGAACAGCATCGTCATCGGCTATTGCGGCAGGCTGAGTGCGGAAAAGGATGTCGCTACGCTCGCCGCAGCCGTGGCGCGTTTGCAAGAGCGCTATCCACGGCTGCAGCTCCTTATCGTCGGAGACGGCAATCGTCGCAGCGTGACGCGCAAGGTCAAGAAGCACCTCCACATCACTGGCTTCGTGGAGAATGTTGTGCCGTACCTGCAGGCGATGGACATCTTCGTCCTGCCCAGCCTGACAGAGACATCATCTCTTGCCACGATGGAGGCCATGACGTGCGGCCTTCCGGTGGTCTCGACGTACGTGGGCAATGTCAAGAATTATATCACAGACGGCAAGAGCGGCTATCTCTTCCCGCGCGGAGACGTTGCCTATCTGGAGAAGAAGCTCGTCCGGCTCATCGAAAGCCCCGAGCTTCGCCGTGCCTTCGGCGTTATGGCAAGGAAGACCATGGTGACGAGGTTCCATTGGGAGAAGACGGTGCGGCAGATAGAGAATGTGCTGGGAAGATTTTGAATTCTGAATACGGCTCTCTTAGGGCATATCGATACGATTCCTCGCTCGCCACTTTTTCTATTTTTATCTTTACCCCCATTTCTTTTGTCTCCCTCACCCTTTGAGGGGAGACAAAAGAAATGGGGCGATAAAATGATGAGTGGACAATACCATTTTTGACTGGTATAATCTGGTATCCTACAATATCTTCTCTTCTCGTTGAATAATCAACCATTTATTCCCTCCGGCTTAACGCTGCTCTTCTTACATAATCGGTAAGTTCTCGTCCCCATTCATCTGTATGGGGAGGCCAAAGCCATCTGTTGACGTCAATTATGGCTGGTTTAACGGCTGGTTTGCATGGAGGTTTGACAATATTATGCCCTCCTAAATCTTCGGGCTGTAAACCTATTTCTTTTAGCCTAGCATCAAGATCACTTAGAGAGAATCTATCTCCATAGGGGAATCTTTCAGTATCATGAAGAATTAATTCAGAATCCCCTAATTCATGGCTACCATTAGGCCATTCCACTATCGCGATTGGAACTTCTGCTGTAATACCTTGTTTGTAAAGCTCAAGCAAATACACTGCCTGCCAGAGTGTTTGTTCTTCTACGAGTGGATGTCGAAGATAGATTGGTTGTTTCTCACTAGATCTTGGTCCTCCCCACCAGATACGTCCTTTCTCAAGCTTATGCGGACTTGTTGTAAACCCTCTTTCAGGATGTTTAACATAAAATGCAACCTCTTCTCCACTAACTAACCTTTGGATATTCCATACAAAACGAAAATTGCCGTAATCACTATTGGGGTCTTTTGCCGGTTCATCACTCCATCTTTTTCTCCAATTTTCTTCTACCAAATGATCAAACGGAACATTACAGGTAGGCAATACAGTGATTACTCTCCCATTTACCTTTTCCTGCCTTAAACCACCATAATTTTGTAATAATTCTCTTGCTTTCATTGTAAATCCTCCATTTTTTAGGTGGTTTTGATCAAAAAGAGAATCATCACACAGAGAAACCAATTTCAAAAAAGACAATGTGATGCAATTATTGCATCATGCCCATAGAGCCAAGGCTAAAGAAAATGATTATATTATCAAAATTAATATTTCTCCTACTCATTTTAACAACAATAATGATCGTTTATTTAAATAATTATCTGTTGATTTTATTCTTATCAGAATATTTTGTGCCCACTCCCCTTTAAATCTTGGAGTGCTTCGGCATGCCCACTTACCAAATAAGAATACTCAGATTTTATTAATCCATACTCTAGAGTCGGTTGGGATCCTATCTCCGCTTTTCCTTCCCCTGCTCCTTCATCGCCTTCCGGAACTGCGCGATGAACTGCTCGAACTGCTCGACCTTCACGTTCACACCGCAGGCATGCTCATGCCCCCCACCATAACCCTCTAATCCTTCAAGCGCTTTCTGCACCAGGGGCGGCAGCAGGTAATCCCGCGAGCGCATGCTGGTCTTCACGTCACCGGACTTTTCCCGTCCCACCACGATGATCCTGTCCGGAAACGTGTATAGCAGCTCGTTGGACATCTCTTTGGTGAAGCTCATCTTCTCATCCGTATAACGGAAGATGAGCAGGGGATCCTCCGAGTGTTTCTTCATGGCCAGCTTGAGCAGCTCGTCATAGCGCTCCTCGATATGTTTGGCGCGCTTCATGATGAACTTGCCCTGCGCGGTCTCTTCCCGCAGGATCTCGTAAGGACTCTTGATGCGAGTCAGGATCTTGATGCACTTCATGACCTCGCTTGTCTTCCCCTTGATCACAAAGGACAGGATCTTGATCAGCCTGCCGAGCGGTGAGGCGAAGAGGGCGTCTTCCGGATGCTTCACATCCTTATCCAGCAGGTCAGGATAGAGCTCGCAAAACTCCTTCGTGAATGGCGGCAGCTGCCAATCCCCCACGCCGCCCATCATCCCGATCCACATATCCTGCTTCGGCTGATCGGCGGCATAGTACGCGTTGATCGCGGTCGAGGTGATGTCCTGTGGATCATTATCGCGCGGGTTGTAATACCGGACCTTCTCGCGCTTGCAATGGCCGTGGTGGTCTATCCAGATGACCGGGCTGCCGGCGTCGTCGAGGAAGTCCTGGTCGATCATCGGCTTGTCCAGCACGACGATGAGATCCGGCTCATATTCGCGCACCTTGCTCAGGAAATCCGCAGTGAGGTTCGGGCTGCTCTTTACCGGCACGCCTTTCCCTTCTCTCTTGTATCGGTAGAGAAGGAGGAAGGCGCAGGTGCCGTCAGGATCATCGTCGAAGAAGAATAATGGACGCTTGCAGTCGTCCAGCGTCTGCCTGATTTCGTCGTATTGGTCTTTGCGTAATACCATAGTTGACCTGCGATAAAAAAACAATAATGTACTGCGTCTGGGGGTGAGATGTATTTAAAGGTATCGGTTACTTTAATAAAATGAAGCGATACATTTAAATATATGAAGTAATATATACCTAATTGATACGAATGTTTCAGATAAATGAACTAATAGGGAATAAAGCGCCTTTGCAGATATTAGGCTATTTGGCAGCCCATTCCCAAGCGGATGTTAGTTTTACAGAGCTGAGAAAAGAAACAGGGTTATCCTCAGCCACGGTTGCCAAATGGCTGAAAGAGCTGGAGGATAAACAGCTGGTCTCTCATCGTCCGTTAGGGAATATGAAGCTGTATCGCATGGAAAGGGAGCACCCCCTGGTGAAACAGATGAATATCCTCCGCACTATCAGCGGACTTCTGCCGCTTCGAGATATAGCAAAGCGATTTGATTGCAAGATCTACTTGTATGGTTCGTGCGCTAGGGGAGAAGATACGGAAAAAAGCGATATTGACCTCTTCATCATCACCGAGGAACATCATAGGGAGATTCAGAGCATGGTCGAAGAGATCAGGGTAAAAAAAAGATTGCCGATCACTATGTTCCAGCTTCAACTTTTCACCAGCTTAGGATGGGCGCAGATGGCACGGAAAGACCCTGCTTTCTATGAACGGGTGGAGAAGGACAAGATCCAGATCGTCTGACCATGGACATCGACGCATGCCTCCAGCAGGGGTTTCTCGTCAGGGAAACTCCGGACAGGAAATTGATAGAGAAAGAGACCAAAGAATCGCGTTATGATCTCGAAAGCGCGAAGAAAGCGATTGCCGAAAAGGATTATAAATGGGCTATCATCAAGAGCTATTATTCGATGTTCCATGCAGGCAAGGCGGTCTGCTTTTCCCGCGGCTATCGGGAGAAGAGACATGTGGCCGTCCTTGTGGTCTTGGAACAGCTGAGCAAGGAAGGGAAGCTAGAAAGCAGGTTTATCAATGATTTCAGGGCCGCCATGAATGCTCGAGAAGGGGCTGATTATCGCTACTCTTATTCACTTGAGCAGGCCGACCAGCTATGGTCCATCGCGCAAGAATTCCTGAAACGGATGGAAGCGCTCATCGATCTGCGATAAGATATGAAGATTCAGGACAGAGCCTGTTAGGAACTTACGAGAAGCTCTCTTTTCTTTAATGCCCCTGTTTTCTCTTCCCTTTTTCTTTGCAACTCCTTTTCAAAGGCTTCTGAAATGAGCGCCTTTTCTAATTCAAGGATCCGTTGCGTGACGATATTCTTCGAATTTAACGTGTATAACCTTGTCTTCCCGAACTGGCGTGTCACTCGTACGATGCCGTGCTTTTCCAGCTCTTCCCAGTAATTGAACAGGGAAGCTCTGGAGATCTCTGCTCCGGTGGCTATATCTGTTTTGGTGAAATCCATGCCTTTGTTCTCTACCAAAAAATCGATTATCCTGAAGAGAGGCATGTCGCCAGTCAGGTGCAATAACAAGGATTTTTCTTTCATGTGTCTTGCTCTATAACCGAAAAGTATATAAATCTTTCCATTCAAAGTATGTTTTTGTGGACTTTCATGTGGTCGGACGACGAGATCAAAGGAAAGGTGCTGCACAAACTAAGCCGTATGGGAAAGTTTGCGCACAGCCACACGGCCATCGATAACCTTCCTAAAGGCTTTCCCTCTGATATCCGAGGCCGTGTCAAGGATGCGGTTGAACAGCTCATCAAGGAAGGGATATTCTTCCTGAAGCCGACAAGCTACGGTATGGAAGTGTCAATCAATCCTGAAAAGAAGGAAAGGATACTGTATTATATCGGGAAATTTTTGGAGAAGGGATAAAGCTGACTAAAGTTTTACGAATATCATTCGTCAAGAATCTTTTAAGTAATAGGGGCTTAACTTTATAAAAACCACCCATTTTATGGTTTTATGGACTTCGATAAATTGCCTTTGCTTGGAACCAGCGGTGGAGAATCACTCAAACAATTTATGGCTCCTTCGGTTACGAGCCTTGATACGCAAGTTGACGCGATTGTTCCAGCTCATCTAGATTATGCAGTAGCAGAACATCCTCCGGTATGGATGGATTTATTGAGATATGATTTCGTGGCTGTGGACAAACGCCATACCGAACGTCACCATATTAAATTGCCTGATCGTGTTCTTGTTCTTGGGCGAGAAGATGTTTATGATGGTAGTCCATGCAAGAGTGGAATGATTATCGGGAAATATGCTCATATTATCGGGGATAAACCCTGGGAGGGTCTCGATGGAATTCGTCGCTATAATTATCGTATTCCTGCAGGTCTTTTTGTTAGAATTTATACTCAAGGATCATTTTCACCATTATTGCCACCGAAGAGAACCAGTATTAGCGCAGAGTTTCCCCGCTGATTTTATTCCTTTATCCGCTTCAACCTGAACACATTCTCCCGTTCCATCTCTTCAAGGCGCAGCTTGATGAACTTCTCCTGGTCCAGCATCTTCGGGATGACCGAGAACTCGAGTGCATTCACGCGACGTTTGGTCTTTTCAATCTCTTGCAAAAGCCGTTTCATGGCCGTCTCGACCTCGGCTGCCCGAATAGTCTTCTCCACCACCCGCTCGTACGCGGTGGCGGCCTCGTCGATGACTGACGAGCTTTCCACGATGCCATAGCCGCGTTCTTTCATGCTCTTCTTCCGCATCGTGGTCTCGATCTTCGGCACCACGACGCCCATGATGTTCTTGGTCTGCATGGTTATCGTCGGCGTGTCATGCAGCGCCAATGCCATCGAGCGGAGCTTCAGGTCCGTCTCGAGCGTCCGCGCGATGTTCATCGTGTGCAGCGCCCCTTTATATTCCGCGGCGAGTTCCTGGCGCAGCGTCTTGGCGTGCTTCAGGATCTCGAAGAACTCGAGGATCAGGCCGTCTCGCTTCTTCTTGAGGAGGTTATAGCCTGATCTGGCGAGCTTGATCTTCTTCTTGAGCTTCATCAGCTCGCTTCGGGTCGGTTTGATGTCTGTCATAAGCTATCCATCTCGCATGGGACGATCTGCGGTGTCTCGCTCCCCTTTATGCGGAGCGAGACACCGCAGATCGCTGTCAGCGTCGCTATCTCTTCTTCTCCTCTTTCTTCTCTTCTTTCTTTTCTGCAGGAGGAGGAGCGCTTGCCGCTCCCTCTTCCTTATGGTATTTCTCCTTCAGCTCATTGCTGACCCGGGTCAGGTCCTTCTTCGGGAACCTGCCGAGCAGCTCCCAGCCGAGGTTGAGCGTCTTCACGATCGTGCGGTCCTCGCGCTTGTCCTGCCGCACAAAACGGTCCTCGAACGTCGCCGCGAAATGGAGCAGGCGCTTGTCCCTCTCGGACAGCGCTTCCTCGCCGACGATGGCCACCAGGCCGCGCAGGTCGCGGCCTTCCGCGTAGTTGGCGTACATCTGGTCCGAGACCTGCTTGTGGTCCTCACGCGTCTTGCTCTTGCCGATGCCGAGATTCATAAGTCTTGATAGGGACGGCAGGACATCGATCGGCGGATAGACATTCTTCCGGTGTAGTTCTCTCGACAGGACGATCTGGCCTTCGGTGATGTAGCCGGTGAGGTCCGGGATGGGGTGCGTGATGTCGTCGCCCACCATGGTCAGGATGGGGATCTGCGTCACGCTGCCCTTCTTGCCCTTGATTATCCCCGCCCGCTCGTAGATCATGGCGAGATCGGTGTACATATAGCCGGGATAGCCGCGCCGTCCGGGAACCTCTTCTCGGGCCGCGCCGATCTCTCTCAAGGATTCGCAGTAGTTCGTCATGTCTGTCAGGATGACCAGGACGTGCATGTCCTTCTCGAAGGCGAAATATTCTGCCGCCGTCAGCGCCATCCTTGGGGTGACGAGACGCTCGACAGCAGGATCATCCGCGAGATTGAGGAAGACCACGCTGCGCTCGAGGGCGCCGGTCTCCTCGAAGTCCTTGATGAAGTACTGGGCCTCTTCGTTCGTGATGCCCATGGCGGCGAAGATGACGACGAAATTGCTCTCCTGCCCCACGACCTTCGCCTGTCTGGCGATCTGCAGCGCGATCTCATTGTGCGGCAGGCCGGAGCCGGAGAAGATCGGCAGTTTCTGTCCGCGCACGAGCGTGTTCATGGCGTCGATGGTGGAGATGCCGCTCTGGATGAAGTCAGCCGGGCTTTCGCGCGCGAAGGGATTGATGGCCGCGCCGATGATGTCCAGTTTCTTCTCCGGAATGACTTCCGGGCCTCCGTCGATCGGTTTTCCTGCGCCGGAAAGGATCCTGCCGAGCATGTCCTTGGAGACGGAAAGCTTGATGGTCTCCCCAAGGAACTTGACGCCGGAGTTCCTGTCGATGCCCGAGGTGCCCTCGAATACCTGCACGACGACCGCGTCGTCGGAGGTGTCGAGCACCTGGCCATTCTTTATCTCCCCTGACGGCAGGGCGATCTTCACGAGATCGCCATAGCCGACCGGGTCGGTCTTCTCGACGAATACCAATGGTCCCGCGATGCGGGTGATTGTCTTGTATTCTTTCATGATCATCACCTTACAGCTTGTTGAACTCGGCGTCCATCTCCTTCTGGATGTCCTTGAGCAGCTTCTCATAGTTCTTCTCGAACTTGGCTTCCGCAATCCTGTCCTTCGCCTTGACGGCGAGCAGCTCCTTGACCCGCATCCCCTGGTCGAGCGCGGCGTTCGCGAGACCGCAGTAGTGCAGGATGGTCTTCATGAGCAGATAGCTCTTTTTCAGCTCGCAGAAGGTGTCCACCTCATGGAAGGCGTTCTGCTGGAGGATGAATTCCCGGATCATCCTCGCCACCTCGAGCGTGAGCTGCTGGCGTTCCGGCAAGGAGTCAGAGCCGACGAGCTGGACGATCTCGAGGAGCTTCTCCTCTTCCTGGAGGATGCCCATCATCTCATCGACGCATTTCCTCCAGTCCGCGGCGACATGCTGGGCGAACCATGGCTCGAGCGTGTCGCGATAGAGACTGTACGATGTGAG
>Ga0105164_10000134_pt1 | contig 54209 bp, 48 predicted proteins | sample VDWuncwatermetaG_FD_89674 | JGI IMG/M metagenome (GOLD analysis project Ga0105164, IMG submission 89674) | Wastewater microbial communities from Netherlands to study Microbial Dark Matter (Phase II) - VDW unchlorinated drinking water | ecosystem: Environmental > Aquatic > Freshwater > Drinking...
GCCTTACCCAGCCGACAATTCAATTCGCCGTCAAGACAACGGCAGTGAATCTCTTAATGACTTCGTTTCACGCAAACAACGTATCGGACCGTTATGATGAGACTCGATGCTTTGGGGCATTCGTTTATGATCAATCCTCTGGCAGAGTCACACCAGTTTATGCGCATCATACGATCCTAGCTACCGGTGGCCTTGGACAGGTCTATCTCCATAATACAAACAGCAAGTTTGCCCGTGGAGATGGCGTCGCTCTAGCTCATCGAGCCGGCTGCCGATTGACCAATCTTGAATACGTCCAGTTTCATCCTACGACTTTCTACCAACCGTCGGGAAGACGATTCCTAATATCCGAGGCCATGCGAGGAGAAGGCGGGATTCTAATCGACGCGGACGGGCAGAGGTTCATGGGCAAACACCTTAAGGATTTCAAAACCCCTGAACTCGCACCCCGAGATAAGGTCGCCCGTGCGATCCACGAAGAAATGTTATCGTCGCAAAGCCCCTGTGTGTACCTCGATATCAGCCATAAACCCGCAGAGTGGATTAAGGAGAGATTTCCTTTTATTTACCGAAGCTGCCTCGCTCGCGGCGTTGACATCACGATCGAACCAATCCCAGTGGTTCCGGGGGCCCACTACCACTGTGGCGGAGTTTGGGTCGATCTTGAGGGAAGAACTTCGGTGAATGGACTTTGGGCTGTCGGCGAAGTTGCCTGTACGGGGGTCCACGGAGCTAATCGCCTAGCCAGCACTTCATTACTTGAGGGATTGGTCTGGGGACATCAGGCAGGCAACGCCATCCAAGAAAATCTTAAAGGCACCCCACAACCCAAGCTCCCGGAGGTTGAACCCTGGCAGTACCAGTCCTCTCAAGTTGATTCTTCATTTCTCAGGCAGGACTGGCAGACCTTGAAGCAGACGATGTGGAATTATGTTGGGCTCATCAAAACGGAAACAAGACTCCGACGGGCTCAGGGAATCATCACAGAACTTGAGAACGGCATTGAATCATTTTATCGTCGAGCAGTCCTTAGCGATGAGCTCATTGGACTCAGACATGCGTGTCTGACGTCTAGACTTGTTTTAAAGGCAAGTATCCGAAATCCAAAAAGCCTGGGATGCTACCAGCGAGAAGATTGGGAGATATGAATTTAGAAGCAATCAAAAAGCTTGAATTGCTACCCGAAACTGAGCTCTCTCAGCGGATTCAGACCATTCGTAAAGAGCGTGGGAAGGACCTCTGCATTTTAGCCCATCTCTACCAGAGAAAGAGCATTAGCGATGTTGCGGATTTTGTCGGCGATTCCTTTGGCCTCTCACGATCAGCGGCGCATTTTCAGGGAGGAAAGCATATCGTATTCTGTGGCGTTCGGTTTATGGCAGAAAGTGCTGCGATCTTAGCAAGACCTGATCAAGAAGTCCTGCACCCAGACCCCGAGGCAGGATGCCCTATGGCGGACATGGCCTCAATTGAAGAAGTGAACCGGGCCTGGAAAATCCTCGGAACGTTCGGTAAGAAAATTATCCCTGTGACCTATATGAACTCGACGGCTGACATTAAGGCATTCTGTGGCAAACACGAGGGAACAATTTGCACATCAAGTAACGCGGCTAAGACTTTTGAGTGGGCCTTGCACGCGGGGCAGCAGATTTTCTTCTTGCCCGATGAGCACCTAGGACGCAACACCGCTTTAAAATTTGGCATCGATCCCGAAGATATCGTCGTATGGGATCCAGAACAGATCGATGGCGGTGACTGGGATGCGTATGAAGACGCCAAAGTGATACTTTGGAGGGGGTACTGCCCCGTCCACCAAAAATTCACCGTAAGGGATATTGAGCATGCTCGAAAGTTCTACCCAGAGGCCAAGATTGTCGTCCACCCAGAATGCCCTAGGGAAGTCGTTGAGGCTGCCGATGCTGTGGGCAGCACAGATTTTATTTGCAAATTCATTGCGAACACTAAGCCGGGGTCTCAAACCTTTATTGGAACTGAGATCAATCTCATTCAAAACCTTGCAGCCCAATACCCCGATCGGCTGATCACCAAATTACACCGATCGTTATGCCTTACGATGTACCAGATTACTCTGGGACGGCTACTTTATGCCCTCGAAAATATCGACTCATTCGAGAGAGTCACCGTCGACGAGGATACGAAACGCTACGCAAAAATCGCCTTAGACCGAATGCTGAGTCTAGCGGCCTAGATCTCTCCAAAACGATAGGGAATCGACTCATAACTCGGAACTCGGAATGTCGCCACTCGAAATTCTTTGCCCACTTCGAGACTCCCCATTCGGTGCGAGAGTCCCAAGGCAACGGCAGCATTATAAGTTACTGCCACTAAGGCCTCAGCTACCGTCATCTTGAGCTGACTGCAGGCTAACGTCGTGATCAAAGGTAAATTTCTTGTCGGAGAAGTGCCTGGGTTAAAATCCGTCGACAAGGCCACTCTTGCGCCCGAATCAATTAACTTTCTTGCGGGTGGATATCCATAGCCCGTAAAGAGAGACGCCGCTGGCATGAGTACCGCGACCGTTTCTGATTCTCCCAATTTCGATATCGAATTCTCGGAAACACATTCCAGATGGTCGATGCTAGTCGCCCCTAACTCGATTCCAAGTTCGGTCCCTCCGAGGCAATTGAATTGGTCTGAGTGTAATTTAATCTTAAAACCGAGATCCAAGGCCTTACGGCATAATTTGCTCGCCTGTGGCACATTGAAAAAACCTTCTTCAATGAACACATCAAAGAATTCCGCCCACTGGCCTTCGGCCACCTTGGGAAGCCATTCTTCAACAATCGTGTCTACGTAGAGATCCGTCTTTCCTTTATACTCAGGAGGGGTTGCGTGCGCTGGCAGAAAGGTTGGCACTACGATGAGATCGGAAAATTGCTGGAGTTGCTTAATCGCCATAAGCATCTTGAGTTCACTCTCAAGCGTCAATCCGTAGCCTGATTTAATCTCAATGGCTCCGACACCAGAATTCTTAAAGGCCATCAGGTGAAGGCTCGAGGATTCGATCAGCTGCTCTAAGCTTGCCTGCCTGGTCTGTTGAATCGTTGATAGGATTCCGCCACCCTGGGAGGCAATCGACTGATAGGTCGCACCCTGAGCGCGAAGCGAATAGTCCTGTTCTCTAGAGCCGCCAAACACTAAATGCGTATGGCAATCCACAAGCTCAGGCAACCACACGCCATCGTCTGAGATATAGCGTTGGGTGACGCTGCGATATTTTTCCGGTAAATCTGCGGTAACACCAATCCAATCAATGAGATTAGTCTCGGTGTTGACGACGACGGCAGCGTCGCAGATAACACCGAGCCCTTTCTCTGTCGGGTGACGGCCCTGATCCTTGGCGACACCTGACATGGTGACACATTGGCGGATATTTTCGTAAATCAGAAAATGTGCGCTGGAAGACGTCGCGCTCATCGGGGCACCAGTTCCTTGACCAAGCCATGAAGCTCACCCGAACGAATCCAGGATGCAACCTTTTCAATATCGCCGGTATGAACCCGATCTTTCACCAAAGTTGGGATCTCTTTTCGCACACGAGTCAAGAGACGAGCTGGCCCAGCCCCCGACTTAAGCGGCGCTCTTAAATCCAACGCCTGACAGGCCACCAACGCCTCGATCGCAAGGACATAGGCCGTATTATTTAGAATGACTTTCGCCTTACGCGCCGACACCGGCCCCATACTATTATGATCTTCCTTGTCATTAGACGTTGGGATGGAATCCGTTGAGGCGGGATGGCAGAGTGTCCTGTTTTCGACGACTAAACTCGCCGAGGTATACTGGGGAATCATGTAGCCCGAACATAGGCCTTCTTCTTTCGTTAAATACGCCGGCAATCCGCTAAAACTTGGGTTGATTAACTTCGCCGTCCGTCTTTCTGAGATGCTTGATAATTCAGAGAGGCCCATCGCGAGAATATCCAATCCAAAGGCCAGCGGCTGTCCATGAAAATTCCCCCCCGATACGATCTCACCACTTTCGGGATGAACGAGAGGATTATCCGTCGCTGAATTTAATTCCACTTCAAGGGTCTTACGGACAAACTCAAAAAGATCTCGGCAAGCTCCATGCACTTGTGGCGCACAACGAAGGGAATACACATCCTGCACTCGATCACAATCCTTATGGCTATCGACGATCTGACTTCCTTTTAGAAAGGCCTTCAGATTTCGCGCCGAGACTTTCTGGCCCTGATGCGGACGAGCCTCATGGATCCAAGCATCAAAGGCGCTGGGACTCCCAAGAAGTCCATCTAAAGAAGCACTGCAAATCAGATCCGCCAGATCACTCAACTCCTCGGCTTTAGCTAAAAGAGACGCGCCCATCGCCGTCATGTACTGGGTGCCATTGGTTAAGGCCAGCCCTTCTTTATAGGAAAGCTTAAGTGGCTCCACGCCAATTGCCTTAAGCGCCTTAGACGCGTCCATCCGCTCACCCTGATAAAACACTTCGCCCTCACCCATTAACGTGATCGCAAGATGTGCTAAAGGTGCCAAATCGCCGCTTGAGCCGACCGAACCCTGACACGGAATTACGGGGTGAACGCCATGGTTCAGAAAGAGCACCAACATCTCAAGAACGCTTAACCGAACACCCGAATACCCTTTGGCTAAAGCATTCAGTCGAAGAGCCAACATGCTCCGACTCTCCCATTCAGTTAGCGGCTCGCCGACTCCAGCACAGTGGCTTCTAAGGAAATTAACTTGAAGAGTCTCGAGCTTATCAGCGCCGATTGTAACCGAACTAAGGCTGCCAAACCCCGTATTGATCGCGTAGGTCTTAACCCCACTCTTGGCTACCCTCTCAACCGATTCTCGACTTTTGAGAACGCCCGCTTTCGCCGATTCTGCAACACTCACAGCCTCGCCGTGGTTTACAATCTGAATCAACCCCGCCAACGTCAGAGACTTCCCATCTAAAGCAATCATCGAACCCCCGCTACGCCCTTAAGTTCCGTCATCGCCACGCCATAATCTGGATACTTAAAAAATCCCGTCCCCATCACAATAACATTTGCCCCCGCCGCCACTACCTGAGCAAGATTCTCCTTCTTAATTCCACCATCCACTTGAATATCCAGACCGGCCGCCTCAGGCATCGACCGAAGCTCACGGATCTTATCCATGACCGATGGCACAAAGCCCTGACCTCCAAAACCCGGACTCACACTCATCACTAGAACATAATCCAACGCACCCAATACCGACTTAATACTTGAAAGCGGAGTCTCAGGGTTTATCGCAATCCCGGCCCGCATCTTCAGACTTCGGATCTTCTGCAATAACACCAAGGGCTGCTTAACCGCCTCAATATGAAACGAAAACCACTGACAACCTGCCTTCGCAAAAGCCTCCACAAATGCCGCCGGATCCGTCACCATCAGATGAGCATCAAAGGGCAACGAAGTATGCCGCCGCACCGATTCAACGACCGCAATCCCCATCGTCAAATTTGGCACAAAATGCCCATCCATCACATCAAAGTGCAGAAGATCCACTCGAGCCGCCTCCAGCCGAGACACCACAGACTTCAAATCAGCCAAATCCGCCGCCAAAAGCGACGGAGCAATCAAAACGGGTCTATTCATTGGTGAAATCGCCAGAAAAAATCCTTTCAGGGATCCCAAAAAGTTAAGCCCCACCCCCACCGCTGTCAAGAACGCCCAAAACCCAGGGTTAACATTGAAAGCCACCCAAAAAGCTGGTAATCCTTGAAGAATCTTTAGCCCGTATGCCCCAAATACGGAGAGGTGGCCGAGCGGCTGAAGGCGGCGGTTTGCTAAACCGTTGTACGGGTAAAACCGTACCGGAGGTTCAAATCCTCTCCTCTCCGCCAACGCAAAAAGCCCGATCGAAAGATTGGGCTTTTTGCGTTGGAGGAGTTTGGGATGAGAAACGCGCGAGCGTTTCGACTTCAAGAGAGGATTTGAATGACGGAGCCGTACTTAACTTGAAATTCGACTCGCAAATTACGGGCACGGCGAGTCTGGCCTGCAGGCGGACCAAAGGGCCGACCGAAAGGCAATCCTCTCCTCTCCGCCATTGAATTTTTTAATAATTGAAATGATGAAGGAAATCGAATTGCGACTCTTGCCAGTGTGCTCTAGTGTGCCAGCTCGCCATCTTGTTCTGCCTTTTCCCAGATTTTGTCGTTGAACTCTTTCAGGGCCAGAGCCTGTCGCTTTGCATAGTGATCCTCCTCCGAAATCGGACAGAAAGGGATCCCCTCGCGAGAGGCGATCGCTCGCCTGGCCGACAAGTGCCCTGCAGGCGTTGCGGGGTCAGACGCTGGTAGTCGTTCTTGAGGGTGTGCTATGAAATAATTTGGGATGGCCCAACCCGTCGTTTTTTATTATAAGTATGTAATAACAGTTATTTACATTTTTACTATTGATATTCAAATTTTTATGAATATCGTTTGATAAAATGCAAATAATTGATATTATATATATTATATGGAAGATAACAGGAACGTGATGCGTACATTTGAAACATTATTTCCCACGCTGCGTGGGGGGAAACTACTTCTCAAGGAGAAGAGCCTATCGAATTTTCCCTTCTGGGTGAAAACTGCCGCACGAGCTCACACGCTCCAAATCCCAGGGCCAGGTGCCGAACCTCTTGATGTCACGTTGATCGAACCAAACACGCAACTCTCTTTCGACCAGCTACTGAATGTCTATCGCCAGATAGCGCAAAAAACGGGACCGAGGACGTTACTTATTGCTGATTCAATCAATCCCAAACATCGTCCTCTGCTGGTAAAATTCGGGATTGAATTTGTGTATCGCGACGAGAGCATATTTGCTCCAAGTTTGGCGATGATGTTCAGTCGGCTTCACCCGTATAAGCAACGACAGAATATGGAAGGCAAAACTGTCGCACAAGAGCTGCATCCTTTCTCCCTCAAACTCTTGTCGGCGTTCCTATGTCGCCAGTTACCGAAAGAGAACAGTCTCCAGCAACTACTGCGACGACCAGGTCAGGCCGAAGAAACCGTATCGCTCTCAAAACTCTCATCGGCTATGAATGAACTTGTGCAGCTTGGTTTCGCCGAAACTTCCGGAAGGGGCCCCAAGAAGACATTTATTTTTTTCTCCACTAATGCGGTGTGGACGCATTTGAGTTCCGCTTCGATTGCCCCTTTCATGAAGACAGTGCATCAGTTCAACGAACTACCCAATAAGGACTATGTATGGGCAGGAGAGACCGCTCTTGCTGACTACTCCGACTTGGCTAAACCAAAGACCCCTACGATCGCGGTATCCACCAAAGTCCATCGTCAAATGAAGGGCATGAAGGCTGAAACATCGAATCTTTCTGAGACGGGGGTATACGTTCAGATTTGGAAAGAAAATCCAAAAGTATTTTCAATAAAAGGAAAGTTAAATCCCATCGAGCTTTATCTTTCCATGCGTGAGCATCCCGATGAGCGAGTACAGCTTGCAATGAAGACAATGCTTGGCGAATATGACCTCTGAGCTTCCGCCGAGCGCTTAAAGTAATCACGCGCACTTTCAAAATCACCATACGATACCGCCTGCGACCCCTGCACCAGAAGCTTTTGAGCTCTTTTGACCGCCAGTTCATCCATCAAGGAGAATAATGCTCGCTTATATTGAAATTTCAAGGGGGTGTTCTATACCATTCTTAATGAAGCACGACCCTATTGAAGAAGTGTTTGAGTACCACGACTTAAGCAAGCACGATTTAACTCACCATGCGCCGGGGCCTGGTTACTTGGATTGGGCCAATCAACCGAATCCCTTTCGCAGATATCAGGGCGCAGACGAAATCCCCCTTAAACTATTTCCCGAAGAATACGCGCCTCAGAAAATCATTCATCCGCTGACCTTGGATACGATTTCGCAACTTTTCCAAGATTCTTTGGGTCTTTCCGCGTGGAAGAGCTACCGAGATTCCTCTTGGGCATTGCGGGTGAACCCCTCAAGCGGAAATCTCCATCCAACAGAAGCGTATTTGATTTCTGGTCCCGTGAAGGATCTTAGCGAAGCGCCGATGGTCGCACACTACGCTCCGAAGGATCATTTACTCGAAGTGCGGGCACATTTTCCTATTTCCTTGTGGGAGAAAATAACAGAAGAACTTCCTAAGGAAAGTTTCTTTGTGGCACTTAGCTCCATCTATTGGAGAGAAGCATGGAAATACGGCGAGCGGGCTTTTCGATATTGCCATCATGATGTGGGACACGCCCTTGGAGCTGTGGCTATTGCAGCTCAGGTTTTGGGTTGGGAGGCGCGACTTCTCTCTCATATTGGAACGAACGAGCTGCAAATGCTGCTGGGTCTAAAGAACCAAATAGGACCCGATAGAGAGCACCCAGATTGTTGTCTTGTTGTAATTCCGCGGGGGTCTGAGATTGCTTCCAGTGTTTTGGAGAGTGATTCACTGTTTAGTGCTTTTGATGCACTCAAGTGGAAGGGGACCCCCAATGATCTTAGTCCAGAGCATGTGGCGTGGCCGTGGGTGGAAAAGATGGGGGGCCTCACGTGGAAACCATTTCAAAGAAAGAAACCAGGACAAAGGTTATCAGGAAGAACGTCGAGCACCCAGCCATACACGCGCCGGATAATTCATCAAAGGCGTAGTGCCGTCGCCATGGACGGTAATGGCTCGATGAGAGCTGCGGATTTTTATGCCACATTAGAGAAGACTCTGCCTGTGAAGGGAGGGGTATTTGAGGTCTTGGATTGGGAGCCAAAGGTCAATTTTATTATTTTTGTTCATCGAGTGGAGGGATTGCAGCCGGGGCTTTATTTCTTTTTCAGAAACTTAGATCACCTTCCATTTTTTAAGCAAAACTGCGCCGACTATTTGTGGACTAAGCCCGAGGGCTGCCACGCGGACTTGCCGTTATTTTCGTTGGTGACGGGTGACGCACGCCGAGCGGCAAAGGCCGTGTCCTGTTCACAGGATATCGCAGCCGATGGTTGTTTCAGTTTGGGAATGATTACTGAGTTTGACAAACCCGTCAGGGAAAATGGTCCGTGGTTTTATCCCCGCTTGTTCTGGGAGAGCGGTCTTGTGGGCCAGGTGCTTTACTTAGAGGCTGAAGTAGTGGGAATTCGATCGACTGGGATTGGATGTTTTTTAGATAATCCCGTGCACGAAATGTTGAATTTAAAAGATAAGACCTTTCAGAGTCTTTATCATTTTACGGTGGGTCATCCGCAAGAAGACACGCGCTTGGGTACGCTCCCGCCATACTCTGAGGAACTTCGTTCTAAAAGAGGATTCGGCCAAGGTTCTTAGCGCGGCGGGATCGACGTTGTCTTGATTGCATGATAACAGGAGAATCTTAAACGGGAAGGACGGAGGCCGATATGCCAAGTATAGAATTCGAAGGAAAGACTGTTTCATGTGACGAGGGCGCTAACCTGAGAAAGGTGCTTCTAGAAAACGGGTTGTCACCCTACAACGGAAAGGCAAATACCCTGAATTGCCATGGTCACGGCACTTGTGGAACCTGTGCTGTTAAGATTACTGGAGAAGTTTCGAGCCCTGGCGTCAGGGAGAAATTCCGACTCTCGCTTCCGCCACATAACAGACAGTCAGGCCTCCGGTTGTCCTGCCAGTGTGAGGTTCTCAGAGATCTCAAGGTCACGAAGTTCAGCGGCTTTTGGGGACAGAAATCGCCTTAAAAGTGCCCATCCCCTTTCCGGCCGGATAGTAGCCAGGTATCGGATGCTCTAAACTTTGCAACTTGCCTGGAATTTTTTCCTGATTAAAATCGACGTCCCTCGCACCTGGTCACTATCCGGCCGGAAAGGGGATGGGCACTTTTACCGCTTTTACCGAGCACCACAAATCTACCGCAAGCAGATGCTAAGGGTGAAATCGTACTTTTTCAAAGCTTGGATGGAAGAACAAAGATTCAGGTCCGTATCGAGGAGCAAACTGTTTGGCTGTCCCAACGGCTTATCTCTGAGCTTTATCAGGTCTCTGTAAAAACCGTAAACGAGCACTTAGTAAATATCTATGCGGAGCGGGAATTGCCTTCAGAGGCAACTATCCGGAAATTCCGGATAGTTCAAACAGAGGGAAGTAGGAAGCATGGCATTCATAGTAAACCCGGACACTGCGAGTTTGGCCTGCAGGCGGCCCCGAGGGCCGGACCGAAAGGCTCTCCTCTCCGCTAGATTTATAAACCACTGGAATCATTAACTTAAACCGGAACCTTCAAGTGGTTTATCCCTCTCGAACCCCGCCCAGACGCTAATATAATTAGTATAGTGTGATACACTATCGTTGTGGCTAGGTTCGAATACATCGAATGGTTACTTCTTTGGCTGCTCGAAACAAAAGTATTTCGTTTCGAGTGGGTGATCGTAGTCTTCACGCTTAGGAACGGAAAAGTGCGACCGATTAGTGCGCGGGCAGCGCATAAGAAGGAGAAAACTCAATATGAAACGATCTTACGCAAAATCGCTGAAAGAATATAAGGGCACCGTAAAGCTAGACGAGAAAAAGATTGTTCAGTCTATGAAAAGACTGAAGAAGTCTAGAAAACTTCCGACTAGTATTGCCCTGGAAGAATCCACGGTTCGGGAGCTGAAGGATATTGCAGAAGAAAAGGGCCTTCCCTATCAAGTGCTCATGAGGATGTTTATTATCGAGGGGCTTAGGAAAAGTAAAAGACCTGTCGTGTGAGCCTACCTTTTAAAATAGCGCCTTAAAAGTGCCCATCCCTTTTACTAACAAAGGGATAGCCTTACTTCAGTTCGTTGACATGCCGCATTAGCAATGATACCAGACCCGTCTGTCGTTCTAGGGAGTTTCATTCTGCTACAAAACATGACTCAGTTTTTTATTATTTGGCTGGCATTGCTTTTGCCGACTACTGCCTCGGCCACGGCTGTTATGCCACCCTGTCGGACTGTTTTCGCAGCTACCGTTGCGGGCACTGCCGCTGACGCAGAAAAGACCCAGCTACTCATTCAGCATGGTCGCCACACTCTGTCTTACTCGCTTTTCCAACCTGGTCTCGACCACTTCGTTTCTCCGCACGGATTAATTGCGCACGAGCAGCAACTTAGACGGCGCTTGGTTTTAGGTGACCCACTAGCCTCGGATTCAGACACCCCAGCGGTGCTAGACGCGTTTTTAGAGACGCACAAAGATCCATTTTTCTGCGCGATTACACGACACACGGCTCAGCATCTTTCGCAACGTGGTTTTTTGGTCAATGAACTCGGCCGGGACACTCGCATTCATATCCCTTCCTATAGTCTGGACGGGAAGGATAAAACGAAGCTTCGGCAGGCTTATAAGAAATTCCTAAATTCAGGCTACTCGGTTCAAGAGGTCTCGCTTGTCGATGGGGCGCCACAATCTGCCATGGAACATATCACTCAGAAGTGGCGATCCGGAAAAGCCGTTTCAACTCGAGAGGTGCGCTTTCTAACAAGACCGATTGTTTACAGCCATGAAATGGATGTGCGCAAATTCATGGTTCTTAATCCCGCTCAGGAAATGGTTGGCCTTTATTTTTTTGACCCTCTCTATGACCAGGGCAAAGTCACAGGCTACTCTCTCGCGTTTAAAAGAAAGTTGCCTGCAACTCTGACTGGCCTCGAGGAAGCTGTCACCGTATGGGCAATCCAAACGTTTCAAGCTGAGGGCAGGCAATGGCTAAACCTTGGGATGACTCCGCTTTACAAAATTGAGGATACAGAATTTCCACACAGCAAAAGTTTGCACCACGCACTAAAAGCGGTTCTAAAGTATGGCGACGGCCTAATTTATAATTTCTCCGGACATTCTGATTTCAAACACCGCTATCGCGGAGACGAATTTCCCGTGTACGTTGCCACTCGCCACGAATGGAATATTCGCTCCGTTCTGTCGATGATTAAAGCATCCGGTCTGCGCTGCCCTCCAAAACAGTTCACAAGTATACTATGTTGCCTATGCCGCAATCTGTTAAGTGGCAAATAACTCGTCCAAAGGGCTCGGTTCCGACCGTTCCAATCTCTAAGTAAATTCTGCCGCGAAACGCGACAGACATCTTGAAAACGTTGGGATGAGAATATCCCCTACAACACTGCCTTTTTGACTTCGCTCACGACCCACTGAGCGCTACGTTGCGCTTCGTCCGCATGCTTCTTTTTATAAAACTGAGAGGGAGTGAGATCCTCGCTACCGTAAAATGCCAACTCCCGATCGCGCCTGAGATCATGTGAAATCTCAGCCATCCGTTCAAGTTCAGCCGTGCTCACCTTAGCAATTCTCTTTTCCTCCAGTAGGAGGATAGCACCAACATCATGAATACGCGGAACTTCAATCCCTGATTTACGCAACAGGGATTTCAGCGCAAGCTCCACCACTTCTTGGGATTCTCGCACGACGTCGGCCCAGCTTTGTTTTTCGAAAAGGACTTCGATCGCAGCCAAACGATTTTCGGCGCGCTGAATATAATCTTCGTATAGCAACTTATTTTTCATCACTCCCACCCTCTCGAATCCAATACGGATGGCCGTGGGATGATTTACGGACCAACTTCCCCTCGGCCATTGCCTGTCGGATTTGCAATAAAAATTTAGACACCGAAGGATCATCTTCCCAAAGCATTTTTCCCTCGACGGCAACTTCAAACCACAGGCTGCCAGCCTGCTCCCAGGCCGATGGCAGGGCAACAAATTGCGGGGCGATCTCCCACCCCGACCAAGAACGAACCGTAGGCATGACAAGCTTGTCCCACTGAGCATAGTGTTCACGAGTTGGAACTTGATTCGTCGCCAACACGAAAAGCAAATCAAGATCTGAGGAATTTGTCGCGTCTCCGCGGCTCACGGATCCAAAAACTAATCCAGCGATCACCGGTAATCCAGCCTTCACGAATAGATCTTTCAAAAGGCTGACACTAATCCCATAGGGACGATCAGAAACAGTAGTCGTATGCAGGTAATAGCCGGTGGACAGCTGACGAGTGCAGTACTGATTCAAGGATAGTTGCTTCTGTTCTGCAGCAAGTTGCAGATTCCGATGCAATTCAGGGCTAATCCTGAGCATAAACTTTCCAGAAGGTACAGCCATGAGATTATGATACTATAGTATCACTTCTAATTCCAGGGACGAGTGATCGCTCCAGGGGACAATTGTATCCAATCCATTGATTTCATTAGCTTTATTTGCTGTTCGGTCTATAATCTTGAACGTGGTACCAATGACCTTAATTTTCGGCCCAAAATTTATCGATAATTTCTCGGCTGTAGGTCCCGGGCTTCCCAATACCGTATTGGAAGTCTCCATTTCTATCTTTGGTCCGCCAGTCACTCAGATGATAAAACATTAAGCCGTTCATTTGATGACCTTCTCTTCGCCATTGCTCAATATGGGCCTCGGTATTGCCCCTAGGAAAATCGACACGAAAAAACCAACCTGTACTGAAAGAATCAATCATAGCTGGGCGATAATCAGGCTGTGGGTTGGGACCATTTTTGGGATGCAGGATACTCATTTGACCATTTTTTGAAGCGGTTACGGCTCGAATTGGACTAAGTATTCCAGTGGCATCATCCTTACCAATTCGTATCGTCTTTTTTTTCGGAATATCGATAAACTCACCGCCGGGTATTGTGATGTAACCATGGGTATACAAGAATGCCAGCGGATCAATATAGTCACGTGGAATTGCTGAAACGGAGTTGTTGCGAGAATATCCAAGAGCAACCTGTATCGGATGGGGGCTGAAGTTATGAAACCGAATGTCTTCCGCTAGCGCGGTTGATCCGATACCAATGACCAAGATTAATCCACTCAACACTACTTTAAAGTTTACTCTCATCATCAACACACTCCATTTTCAACGGATTTACTGACCTCCTGGCCAGGTGATGTCAAGTCGATACTACCAATTAAAATGCCAATGGGATTTTAGTCCAAAAAGCGGCTTCGCTCTTCGGCGGAAGGGATTCGGCAGGCGTCTTTCTTTCCAAAAATTCGGTAACGATTTCTTGAGACGGCGCGGTAAACATGATCACGAATTGAAACCGGGATCACTTGAAGCATAAACCCAATGGGACGCCAGAATCCGCCAAGGTAAGCGAACACCCTCACGACGGCGCTTGAGTTCTCGTAGAGCTTGTCGCCGTCTTGAACCAGTATCGTTTGGTATGCGTCCGAGTCAGCTGGAAGATTAGGGAATCTTGCGTTCGCAACTTCGCTCTGAAGAGGGCAGAAGCGAATAAGTGCTCGGCTATCCTCTAATATAATAAAATCAACAAATCCGTTGCAGAGCCCGCAGACTCCATCGAAGAAGACGATGGGATTCTCGCCCCTTGCTTTCACGGACGGAATCCAACTCGAGTCAAACGTAAAGAAATAGATGAGCAAAACCGGGAAGGATAATTCTGAATTTGGTATGAATATCGGCATTGCGAGATGGGTTATCAATAGTACGATCCAAATCAGAAGTCGGGTGCGTGTCCAGAGTGCCATTACCACTAGGAATATTTGAAACCCAATCAGCATTCCAAAGTTCGCGGCAAAAATCGACTCGGGCAAGTTAAGAATAAGCGAGCTGATCGCAAGCACCAACCACACTCCCCAATACACAAAGGCAGGCATCTGCCACTTTACGGTTTTGGGACCAAATGACAGAGATTCTCCAACGGGGATGAACGTACAAGCCAAGAGTAACCCACTGATCCAAAGAGCATTCGGATCCGCCAAAGCACTATCCAAATCAAAAAGACTCGCCCACGCCCCAAGCAAAAGAATCGCAAAGCTGCGGCGCCAAATACCTGCCGTAAAAAGCAAGGCGATCACTGAAAGAACCCTTAGCTGCGAAGGGCCTTGCGTGGCAAAATAGCTCGCGAGGTAAATTCCAAGGGCAATCCGAAAGAACGCAAAATGGTACGTCGAATAATCTTTAATTGATTTCAAACTTTTTCCAATCCCATAGATTTTTAAGAATACGCTAATTTCATCCCTATGAAAAATGAACTCTTTTCACCGTGTAACAGAAGGGCATTTGATTGACCCCATGGTGGTTCAGCGCTACAACTTGATCCATGAAAGCTATTTTGCTACTTATGGTTATTTTCTTAATCACCGCCCCCACGCTAAGCAATGCCGATGCTAAAGCCCCCAGCGAAGAGCCTGCTCTGCTAGAAAAAATTGATAAGGATCTTCATAAGGCGCAGAAGGTTTCCAAGGATAAGCTTTCTGAGATCGATGATAACCTAACGAAGGAATCTCAGAAATGGAATAAGAAGATCCTAGGCTCAGATAAGGCAAAAAAATCGTCGGATAAAGCAGTTAAACATGGCAATTGAAACTATTGCGTTATTAGGTCCATTGGCCCAACTCGCAGGGGTATGGGAAGGCGATAAGGGCGATGACGTCGCGCCGTCCGACGACATGGGAACGGAAAATAATCGTTTCCGCGAACGTATGGTATTTGAGCCACTTTCCCCTGTGAATAACCATGAGCAAACTCTATACGGCCTTCGGTACAAAACCACTGCCTGGAAGATCGGGGAAGCTGATCCCTTCCACGAAGAACTCGGATATTGGCTCTGGGATCCTAAAGCCAAACAAGTTCTACGTTGTTTCATGATCCCGCGCGGCGTGACTGTGATCGCCGGTGGCACGGTTGAACCCACGGCGACGTCGTTTGAGCTTTTGGCAAAAGCGGGTAGCGAGACCTATGGGATCTGCTCAAATCTCTTTCTGGATCGAGAATTTAAAACCGTCCGATACCACCTAAAGATGTCCTATCCCGACGACAATACGATTTCCTATGAGGAAGACAGCGAGTTGCAGATCAAGGGTCAGACTGCGACTTTTCATCACACGGATAAGAACACCCTTAAACGGGTCCCGTGATTTCGATCGTCCAGATCCCTGCGCTTAAAGATAATTACAGTTACCTGATCCACGATGACATCTCAGCCAAAACAGTTGTCATCGATCCCTCGGAAGCGGCCCCCGTTCTTAAGGCCCTTAATAACCGAGCATGGAGACTATCCGCAATTTGGAACACTCACCATCACTGGGATCATATTGGAGGAAACTTAGAACTCAAAGAGGCTTACCAATGCCAAATCGTCGGAAGTGAATTTGACCGAGATCGGATCGACGGCCTGACGGATACCGTCCAAGATGGCGACTCACTGAACTTAGGTGGCATCCACGCAAAAATTATCTCGGTACCAGGCCATACCCAGGGTGCCATCACCTACTATATCGCCGATTCGAAGGCGGCCTTCACGGGCGACACCCTTTTTACGGGCGGCTGCGGTCGACTCTTTGAGGGAACTCCTGAACAAATGGTTGCAAGCCTAAAGAAACTCGCGGCGTTGCCGTCTGAGACTCTAATCTACTGTGGGCATGAATATACTGAAAGCAATCTGGAATTTGCGGCCACTGTCTTTCCGGATCATCCTGAGATTACGAAGCGCCTTGAGAGCGTGCGATTGCTCCGGGCCAAAGGACAACCAACTGTCCCAGCATTACTCTTTGAGGAGCTTGCAACCAATCCATTCTATCTCGCCCATTCCCTTGAAGCCTTTACGAAGATAAGAATTTTAAAAGACAACTATTGAAAAGATTTAAATGGGAATTGGCCGCGATACGCCTGAAGAAATCCCTTGATATCAATTCGCTTGCGGTTCTCCCACTGGACTAGATCTAAGCTAAGCATCGTCCCGTCACCACAATGAACTCTAAGATAAGATTTATGGTCAGTCTCAAGAGCACCCGGTGACTTAACTCCCATCGAAGGACTCTCCGATGATTCGAGAATCTTAAGCCGTTTACCATCAAGTATCGCCTCGGCGATAGGCCAGGGCTGAAGCGCTCGTATTTTACATTGGATTCTTGAGGCCGGTTGGTTCCAATCAATCGGAGATTCTGATTTATCGAGTTTGGGAGCCATCGTCACCTGAGATTGATCCTGAGGAGTCAGCTGGTAGTTCCCACTTTCGAGAAGAGTCATTGCTTCGACTAGGGCATCCGCCCCAAGACCAGAGAGCTTCTGTAATAAAGTCTCCGATGTATCAGAAAGGGAAATACCAATAGATTTCTGTAGGACGATATCGCCAGCATCCATTTTTCTAACCATTTTCTGGATCGTGACACCGGTTATCTCATCGCCATTCTCAATCGCCCGTTGGACAGGCGCAGCCCCTCGGTATTTCGGCAGTAATGAAGCGTGGACGTTGACACAGAATAACTGAGGCGTCTCCAGAACACTTTCCTTTAGGATTTGTCCGAATGCGACGACGATGATCACATCCGGATTTGCCAACTTGAGGCGGCTTAAACCCTCATCCGAATTGATATTATCGGTTTCAAAAAGCTCAAAGCCCCTTTCGCTCGCCCATTGCGCCACCGCTGTGCCACGAATGGCCTGACCACGACCCACGGCCTTAGGAGTTTGACTCACCACTAGACTCGGATTCAGACCCTTAGCGACGAGATGTTCAAGGATAACTTTCGCAATTGGGGGGCTTCCCATGTAAACAGTTCGTAACATAATGAATTAGAAGTTTAGCGCCTTCTCCATTTTCTTCTTAGTGATCCGCCGCTTAAAGGGAGTTAATCGGTCGACAAATAAGATACCATCCAAATGATCATTCTCATGTTGCACGGCCACAGCGAGTAACCCCTCAACGATCATCCTCTGGGGGGAGCCCATTCTATTTTGAAAATTCACAACGACTTTTTGTCGTCGATTAACCTCTTCGCTGACGCCAGGAACACTCAAGCACGCTTCTTCGTAAGCGATCGATCCCTCAGGCTCAGAGATTTTTGGATTAATAAATTCAAATAACTTTCCGGAGATACCATCCTGCATTCCCACATCAATCACAAATAAACGTAAAAGCTTGCCCACCTGAGTCGCAGCAAGCCCAATCCCATGCGCCGAATACATCGTCTCGGCCATATTATCGAGTAGCGTATGGAGATCCGCGTCGAAGGCAGTGACCTCATCTGCAATTTGCTTTAACCCAGGGTCTGGGAATTTCAAGATATCAAGGATCATACTCGACGCCATATCCGGTAAATGGCTAAACACAGAAATAATAAATTGGGGCTCCACCCCGCCACCACAGGAGGGATATGCCCCCCCTTTCCTATAGAGAGGGTGAATCTGAACATAATCAGAAAAACAAAGACGATGGACATACAAAACGCAACGCTCTTTCCAAGGGTGTAATTTTTGAGTGGCTGCAACGCAAACGGAATCGCAAGGAGCACAAAGATTAAGGGCGTAAAAATAAGCGCTAGCCTCTCATGGTAGGATACTTGCTGGGCTGTCGTGTCTAACCCATAGGAACTATTTCTCTCGATGTATTTTCGCAGATCCCGAAGCCGCATCGTCTTTTCTTCGACGACCAGGTTTTTAAACTCGCTGGGTTTCTCAGGGATGATCCCTGTTAATGAGGAAAACCTTTCCGCTCGGGGGAAGGGATCGTCGCTAGGGTAGTTAACACTGTGCCCATCTTCGAGGACCCATTGGTCATCTCGAAAGCTCGCAGTATTGGAATGTAACCTTTGGGAGAGTCGAAACCGAGAATCCAACACAAAAACATTAATGTCTTCCAGCGTATTATTTTCCTGATGAAACCTCCCAACGTTATATAAGAGACGCCCACTGCGGTACCAAAAGCCCGTCGGGGTATAAGAAATCGACGCTGACCCATTGGCGGATTGTCCCCGTTCGAGAAGAATTTGCTTCTTGGAGAACGTAGGAATCAAAGAATCAAAACTTAAGAATGAACAGGTGCTTAAAACTGCCACGATTGCGACGAATGTCGACACCAACCGAAAGGGACCGATACCCCCTGCAAATAGAGCTAAGACTTCGTTCTGACGAGACATCAAGGTTAGAACAAAAAGAACAGCCATTAAGCATGCCACAGGAACAAACTGCTGGACCACCGCTGGCGTTTTATAGACGTACAACTCCAGAACATGGACCAGAGGTTTGTCGAGGCCCCAGAATCGAGAAAGAAAATCCACTCCAAGATAAAGTGCCGTTAGAATTAATAAAATGATCGTAAAGTAACTTAAGAATTCTCGGATCAGAAACCGATCCAGAGTATCCATTAGGAATTTTCCTTAAGGAGATTTTCCAAAAGGTTCGATAGCTCGCCAAACCCTTCAGGTTTCGTCCCTCCGGCCTGGGCGAAATCAGGACGCCCTCCACCAGTGCCTCCGATTGCCGGGGCGACGCTCTTCACAAGGTCACCCGCATGGTATCGACCCACCAAGTCTTTTGTGACTCCGACACAGAGCTGAATCCGCCCCCCGTCCACAGAAGCAATCGCAATCACGGCTTTTTCTTTCAGACGATCCTTTGTCTGATCCATGAGAGTACGCAGTATTTTTGCATCGGAATGACTGACTTGATCAATAAACAAAGTGACGCCATTCACAATCTTGGTTTTCTCTTGGACCGCCTCCGACCCTCCGCCCATGGACCGCTGAGCCAACTGAAGCCGAAGTTGCTCATTCTGCTTAATCAGTGTCTTAAGATCCGATTGGAGTTGAGTCTGCTTTTCAACCACATCCTTTGTCCCGAGCAGCCCTTCCACTTCTTTCAGTTTCCGATCACGGCTCAGCAAATACTCAAAGGCCCCGACCGAGGTGATTGCCTCAAGCCGCCTGACACCACTGGCTACCGATGATTCAGAAGTGATTTTAACCAGTCCGATCTCGGAGACATTACTAAGATGAGTGCCACCACAGAGTTCAACACTATAAGGCTTATCAGCTGGGCCCACTCGAATCACCCGAACTTCGTCCCCATATTTTTCATCGAAAAACGCTAAGGCCCCTGATTGAATGGCCTCAGCATGTTTCATCGATGTTGATGAAACCGGCAACTGTTCCTGGATAGCTTCGTTAACAGATTTCTCAATCTGGGCCAATTCCGATTCGGTCACAGCCTTGGGATACGTGAAATCAAAGCGCAATCTCTCAGCGTCCACCAAAGATCCAGCCTGCTTCACACGATCACCTAGAATATTTCTTAGAGCGGCATGAAGCATATGGGTCGCTGTATGATTGATGGCCGTTCGTTTTCTTAAAACAGATTCGACCGATAGCTCACAGTCCCCATTTGCCTTCAAACTTCCTTGAGTCACATGAATACGGTGTAGGATGACCTTACCCAACTTCTGGACTCCGTCGACTCTAGCCTCAAATGACGTCGATTTGAAGCGGCCCTGATCGCCAACTTGCCCACCACTCTCCGCATAAAAAGGAGTCTGATCAAGAACGACAAACCCCATTTTAGATTCGGCTAATTCTTGAGTCTCTGAACCCTTATCATCAAAAAGATGAATCAGTTTTCCCTTTGATTTTAACGTCTCGTAACCTAAGAATTTAGTTTCGGTCGCCTTAGCCCCTAAGACTTTGCCGATATTCTCCAACGATTGAGAAACGTAGCTTGTCGACCATTGACTCTGTGATCGCTGTTTCTCCATGCTTTTCTCAAAGTCTAGGCCATCAACCGTAAGACCCTGCTCTCGACAAATCATTTCCGTGAGATCAAGGGGAAATCCAAACGTATCATAGAGCTTAAAAGCAACGTCTCCAGAAAGCTGCTTCGCCTCAGCCCGTTTCGCTTTTGAAATCGCATCGTCCAAAACCCCAATCCCACGATGTAGGGTCTCGTGGAATTTCATCTCTTCTTCTTGAATGAGCGTCGAGATCAATTTCTGCTGACTCTTAAGCTCAGGATAGTATGTCCCCATAGAGGAAACTAACGTTGGCAATAACTCAAAGATAAAGGGCTTATCTTGACCCAACTTCTTGCCATACCGAATGGCACGCCGCAGTATTCGACGAAGGACGTAACCACGCCCTTCATTGCTCGGGTTCACTCCATCAGCCATCAAAAAGGAAGACGAGCGCAAATGATCGGCGACCACCCTCATCGCAACATCTTGAGACTCATCTTTGCCGTAGACTAATCCAACCCGAGCGCCGATCGCGTCCAAAATAGGAAGAAAAAGATCCGTTTCATAGTTGCTGTATTTGCCCTGAAGCACACAGCTGAGCCGCTCCAAGCCGGCGCCCGTGTCGACGCTTGGCTTCGGTAGAGGTGTGAGTTTGCCGTCTTGAGAACGATTGTACTGCATGAAAACCAGATTCCAGATCTCAAGAAATCGTGTATCGCAGGGACACCCGGGCTGACAGTCTGGCTTGCCACAACCATACTTATCACCCCAATCGAAGTGAATTTCCGTACATGGGCCGCAGGGACCCGTATCGCCCATAGCCCAGAAATTATCTTTCTCACCCAATCGAATAATCCAGTCGGAACGCACACCCTGAGCTTTCCAGAGTTCAAATGCCTCATCATCCGTTTCAAAGACGGTGATCCTAAGACGGTCCTTAGGGATTTTCAGTTCCTCAGTGAGAAGCCCCCAAGCAAACCCAATGGCCTCTTTTTTGAAATAATTCCCGAACGAGAAATTCCCCAACATCTCAAAAAACGTATGATGACGAGGCGTAAAACCGACGTTCTCGAGATCATTATGTTTACCGCCGGCCCGAACGCATTTCTGGCTCGACGTCGCCCTAGCGTAGCCGAGATCAACCAACCCCAGAAAAGCGTCTTTAAATGGGACCATTCCGGCATTGGTGAAAAGCAACGTCGGGTCAGATGCGGGCACCAAACTTGAGCTCGGAACTCTCCTATGCCCGTGGGACTCAAAATACTTCAAAAACCCTTCTCGGATATCATTGGACTTCATGCGGCCTCATAATTTTATGCCACTATGGCTGAAAAACTAAGGCTTTTCAATCATGAGGGGCCCCACCAAAGGCAAAAGCCCCAAATCAGAAATTCTGATCTAGGGCCGCCGGTAATATAACTTCAACCGATTAACGATCGGCTTTAAGCATTAGGTTTTGCAGATAAACGACTAACCGTTTCGCGGCGACGCTATCATTCCACGTCATACCGCCGCAGGGAACAGCTCCATCCTTAAGAAGAGCTGAGCCGCCATCGGCCGTAAAGTTTTCATGCTCCCCCGGAATCGCTCGACAGCGGATCATACGGCTGTTGTCCAAGATGCTACCAAATTCGGCGGCACGAATATCTCGCTCGATTTTATCCATTCTATGGGCTGTCAACCGGGCGATGAAAGTCGTCGTGCAGGGCCGAGTGGAATGCGCCCCCTGTGGAAACTTGGCACAGAACCGATACGTCACCTCACCATTCGCCCTAACCGTGATCACTTTTTTGGCGTAGTCCGCCGTATCTTGCGCAAATGCGGTTGGTGTGCGCTCATAGCGAAGCCTAATATTGTGGTCCGTACGGCCATGGGGCAGTATCGAAGTTGCCATCGCCGAAGAACCGATTAATAGAATTAAGAACCCTAAGTATTTTTTCATTTTGTTTTCCTCCTGATTGGGGAATTTGCAATCGGCATGCCAGAACAAATAGGCTAGACGCGATATGTCAATTGGCGCCATATTGGTTACAGAATGGCACTTGAAACCAATATGGAACCGGTTATAGCTAAAGGATGAATTTAATGACGCCGCGACATGATTGGAATTCAGAAGAAGTCCTCGGACTTTTAAATAGCCCACTCGACTCACTCCTCAGTCACGCCCGCGAAACGCACCTCAGGCACGCCGATCAGGATGTCCAAAAATGTGAACTGCTTAGCGTTAAAACTGGTGCTTGCCCAGAAGACTGTGGTTACTGTGCTCAGAGTGCCCATTACGATACAGGCCTTGAGAAAGAATCACTCCTCAGTCCAATTTCTGTTTTTGAAGCCGCCAAGGCGGCAAAAGAACGTGGGGCCAATCGATTCTGCATCGGGGCTGCGTGGAGAGATATCCCAACCGATCAGAGATTTGATTTCGTATTAGATATGATCCGCAAAGTGGCCTCATTGAAAATGGAAGTCTGCTGCACGATGGGCATGGCGACGGAAACTCAGCTTATAGCCATGAAAGACGCTGGCCTCACCGCCTATAACCACAACCTCGATACCAGTCGTGAGCATTATGACAAGGTTATTACCACCCGCACATACGACGATAGGCTCGAGACCTTAGCTGCCGTCCGAAAGGCCGGCGTCCAAATCTGCTGCGGGGCTATTCTGGGAATGGGAGAATCAGCCACCGACCGTGCCTCTCTAATCGCTGAATTAGGAAGCATGGACCCCCACCCCGAGAGCGTGCCCATTAACCTACTTGTCCCCATTGAAGGAACCCCGCTTGAAGGAAGTCCCGCCGTTGCCTTTGAAGATTTCTTAAGAACAATCGCCACCACTCGCATTGTCATGCCCAAAGCGCGTGTGCGCTTGAGCGCTGGACGAAATGAGCTGACTCAAGAAGAACAACTCGCGTGCTTCCAAGCCGGCGCCAACTCGATCTTTATCGGTGAAAAACTACTGACCACCGACAACGTTGAGCTTGAGATAGACGAAGCGCTTGTGAATCGGTGGGAAGAAAATCAATCTACGACGACAACTAGCCCATAACGCCTTTATATCGGAGCTTGGGAGGTCGAGAACAAAAGAGCAGGATCGTCGCTGCTAAAAGGCTAGTTGGCGACCGTGGCCGACTTCAGCGACGAAGCCTTAAGGGGTTGATTGATGGCAATCTGGATGGAAATAATCCTGCTCTTTTACCTGTTAATTTTAGGATTCAGCCAACTTTATGTGAACTACGTCGCCATATTCTTTTCAATGACTTCAATCACGTCCATTACCGTGACGTTTTCCGACGCGCCCTTTTCATTCACGCCGGTCGTGAGCATGATGATGACGAAAAAGGTGCCCGTCGATTTTCCACACCCGTAGCCATGGCACGAGCCCCAACTAGTAATTCCTAAAGTAAGGCCGTACCAATCGGCATAATTCCGCGAATCTACGTCGCCATATTCTTTTCGATGACTTCAATCACATCCATTACCGCGACGTTTCCAGAAGCGCCCTTTTCGTTCACTCCGCTCGTGAGCATGATACGGCAGTAGGGACAGGAGGTTGCAATGACATCGGGTTTTTTGCCGAGCGCCTGTTCGGTTCGCATGACGTTCACTCGCTTATCGGCATCCTCTTCCATCCACATTCTGGCACCACCGCCACCACAGCATGTGCTGTTGGATCGGTTCTGGTCCATCTCGGTGAGTGTTGCGCCCTTCACGGACTTGATGAGTTCTCTCGGGGCCTCAAAGATGTCATTAAAGCGGCCATAATAGCAGGAGTCATGGTACACGACGTTTTGGTTAAATTCTTTTTCCATGGTAATTTTTTTGTCTTTGACTAACTCCGTGACAAAACCGGCCGCGTGTTCAACCTCCCAGTCAGCGCCAAATTCCTTATAATCATTTTTCAACGTGTTGTAGCAATGGGGGCAGTTGGTCAGAATGCGCTTTACCTTATTGTCTTTGAGAGTCTTCGTCAGCACCTCGGCCATATTTTGAAAAAGGTACTCGTTCCCTGCTCGACGAGCTGTTTCGCCGTTGCAACTCTCGCAGTTACCTAAAGTCGCGAAAGAAACCCCAGCTTTCTTTAAGATATTGACCAAAGCGCGCGAACCCTTCTTATTATTATCATCAAAGGATCCACCACATCCCACGTAGTACAGAATTTCAGCGTCCGGCTTATTCGTGATCACAGGAACATCTAGACCTTCGGCCCAATTGGAGCGATCTGCGGAACTGATTCCCCAAGGATTGGATTGCGTTTCAAGCCCCTTAAACATCCGTCCCAATTCCGCAGGAAAGCGTGAAGCCTCCTGAACCAGATGCTGCCGGATATCCATGATCTTATCGACGTATTCAATATTGACTGGGCAGGCTTCCTCACAGGCTCGACAAGCCACACAGGACCAAATCACATCATCAATGACAGACTTGCCTTCGCCCACCACCACATCAAAACCTTCAGGGGTAGCCGCGCCCCCCGCTGTCTGGAGCTTCATCATCTGCGGCTGCATCTCATAGAGATTATCCCGAAGATTCAAAAGAAACTGCCTTGGAGCTAAGGACTTTCCAGTTGCGGCCGCAGGGCAGACCGCCGAACACCTTCCGCATTCGGTGCAGCTATACATGTCAAGCCCCTGCTTCCACGTAAACTGGAAGGCCTGAGACGTCCCGAAAATTGGATTTTCTCCCGAATAATCTTTCTTAGCCAATCTGCCCTTCGATTCAAGTTTGCCAAAGAACACATTAGGTAGGGCCGTAATAATATGAAAATGCTTGGACCGAGGAAGTAGATTTAGAAATACCAAGATCACTAAATTATGAGTCCACCACGATACCTGAATGATCCACGATGCCAAATCTGGATTGGATTCAAAGAGACTTGCAATCATCGCACTGATCGGCTGCCAGGCGGCTTCCGCCCGAATTGAATCATTGGCCGCTAAGGCAACAATCCGACCAGCGTCGTAGAGAAACCCTGAAGCCATGATCGTAAAAATAAAAACTAAAATGAGATACGCTTCGCCGTGAGTTTGTTCATTTAATTTCTTTTCCGCCGGTAAAATACCAAAAAGACGCTGCGGCTTCAGTACCAACCAACGAAGAAGGGCAACGACAACTCCCACCATGACCAAGAACTGGAAGATATCCTTGATGAATGCGTATGGCCCGCCGATTCCATCCATCCCAAAGAAGGGAACATGAAACTCTGGGAACCATCCGCGTAGAAACATCGTCTTGACTTGAACCGCCAAAACTAAAAAGCCCCAGAACACGATCACGTGGACAATGCCATTACCCTGTTCTCTTAGAAAAAATTTCTTCTGAGCAAAGCCGTAAACCACAAGGTTTTTGATGCGGCGAGGCAAAGTCGCCAGACTGTAATCGCGACCATCATCGCGCCGGAGCCTGATTAGGGCGCCAAATCGACCATAAAGCTGATAAACAAAAAATCCAATTGCGCCAAGAAAGCATAGGGTCCAAATCACAGCTGTCATCATCACTGAAGCCCCTTTCAATGGGTCATTTCAACTCTCTTAAGTATAGGTTACACCAGCCAAATACGCCAATCGGATGTCATTGCGAACCAACCGGAGGGAAAAGATCGTCTCGGCGACAACTTAAGGCGCTGACGATCTCATTCGCCCGATTAATCGCATCGAAATCAAGGTCAACAACGCGAACCCCTTCTTCTTCACCATTAAACTCGGCCACAATCTCACCCCATGGCGAAATCACCATCGAATGCCCATAGGCGGTGTTGCCATCACCAAGCTTGCCCACCAGATCAGGTGCCACGATAAAGCACTGGTTCTCGATTGCGCGAGCCCGAAGCAGAGTTTCCCAGTGGGCCCTACCCGTCGGCACTGTGAAGGCACTGGGTAAAAAGATTATTTTTGCACCCTGATGACTCAGAGAACGAAAGAGCTCCGGAAAACGCAAATCAAAGCAAATCGCAAACCCGAAAGGTTCATGGACTACAATTTCACTCCCCGCGTCAGCGTATTTCGATTCTTCATAGGCTCGATCGGCGACATAAGCCCTAAACAGAAAAACCTTTCGATACTTCGCGAGAACCTTGCCTTCTGAAGAAATCAATACAGACGTATTAAAATACCGCCCAGACAAGGTCCCTGGCTCCCGTAATGAACCCAGATGTAGAGCAATCCTATGTCTCTTTGCTAGCTCAGAGACTCGCGTCACAATCTCATCGTAACGATCAATCCATGGCTGCCAAATCGCCACCCCGCCAGTTAAGTAAGCCATTTCAGGAAAGGCGATTAAATCTGCTCCGCCACTAGCCGCCTCAGCAACCCATTCGCTCATGCGGTTAAGGTTCTTGTCGACTGAGCTGCCCGAATTCATCTGAACGATTCCGATGCGCATGACTCAAGTCATAGACAATTTCTAAGCGCCTTGCCATGAGAAATATCTGACTAAAGGGTTGCCTTAGTCCTAGGCCTATCGTTAGGGTGGTGGCCATGATGACTATCGCAAAAAGCTTAAGCCTTGGCATTGTTCTAATTATCGGGTGTCAGTCCACACCACCTTCACCCGGAGGAGCCGTTCGGTACTCGGAAGGGCATCTGGATTTTGCTAATTATCATGGCAACAAGAACTGTTGCGTGAGCCAAGGAAAAAAAATCGCCATTGCCTCGGGTGGCACACATTCGTCGCGGGCCGGACTTGATATTTATAACGCCGGCGGAAATTTAGTGGACGCAGCCGTTGCGACGGCCTTTGCGCTCGCGGTCGAAACGCCTCAATCGACGGGGCTAGGGGGCGGGGGATTTCTTCTGATGCACCAGAAGAAAAAGGGGGAAGACGTGTTCTTAGATTTTAGAGAAACCGCACCTCATCTTGCCACTGAGAAAATGTATCAGAATAAAAAAGGCGAGATCATTAAGGGGCTCAGCACCGATGGGGTTTTAGGCGTCGCGACACCAGGGTACGTTGCAGGCTTTTATGAGGTCCATTCCAAACACGGCAAACTCCCCTGGTCTCAAGTGCTTGCCCCAGCGATTCGACTCGCTGAAGAGGGGTTTAAGATTTACCCATTACTTTCTACCGACATTAAAGAAAAGTCTGAAAAACTTCTTAAAGACCCGATGATCGCTAAGATATTTTTTCGAAAAGGCAAACCACTCGCCCCCGGAGAGTTGCTCATCCAAAAGGATCTTGCGAAGACTTTAAAGTTGATTGCACAGAACGGAAGACGCGGATTTTATGAAGGCCCCGTCGCCAAAGCAATCGTTGGCCATGTTCAGAAAAAACAAGGGATTCTAAGAGAGAAAGACTTAGAGCACTATAGTGTCCGATACCGCGAACCCATTCGAGTACGATTTGCAGATCTGGAAGTCCTTAGCGCGCCACCTCCGTCAGCAGGCGGCGTTCTCATCGCTCAGATGCTTGGGGTCCTTGACCACTATGATCTTAAAAAAATATCCAGCCAATCGGCCGCGGATTACTACCATCTACTCGCCGAAGCGATGAAACGCGCTTACGCCGACCGATCCGAATACATTGGCGACCCGGATTTCGTGACGACTGGTTACGAGAAATTGATGTCCACTGAGCACGTCAATCAACTCGTCGATAGCATTAATCCCGCAAAAGCAACTCCATCAGCGTCCCTTAAACCGACAGCGGTGAACCCGACGGGAGGGAATCACACAACGCAGATGACACTGATGAATGAAGTCGGGGATGTCATTACCAGCACGCTAACGATCAATACTGGATTTGGCTCAGGCGTCATGGTGCCCGGAACTGGAATCATCCTGAATAATGAAATGGACGATTTCAGTAGCAAACCAGGTGAAGCCAATGCCTACGGCCTAACTGGAGGAAAGGCCAATGCGATTGCTCCGAATAAAAGACCCGTATCGAGCATGTCACCCACGATCGTTCTAAGGGACTCCGAAGCGGTCTTTGCGTCCGGCGCCGCGGGCGGTTCAAGAATTATTACGACGGTAATGCAAATCTTATTAAACGACTTCATTGTCTTTGAAGGTAATTTGAAACACTCAGTTTTTGCACCTAGAGTCCATCATCAGTGGCTCGAAGACCGCCTTGAAGTTGAAGGAAAAGGCATTGAACCAGCCGTGCTTGAAGCACTGAAACAGAAAGGCCACGAAATCGTGGAAGCACCCTACCCAGTTATCTCCCAAACTGTGCACCGAACACGTCAGGGAGAGCTGATATCCGTTTCCGACCCGCGCGACGAAGGCGGCGCTATAGCCGAGTAAGGGCAATTAATTCCTGGATGGTAAACGTCGGAGGAAGCTTAGCCAGCAATTCTTGAGCTGGATTCAATGATTTCGCAACGAGAAGCTGCAATGGCTCAATATAATGCGACTCATGATTGCTCTCAAGATATCGAGTCATCACTTGGAATAATTCAGGCACGGACTCAGCCACGGTTTGTGAGCCGACACTTGCCTCAAGGCCTTTCAGCAAGGCTGACTCCCAAAGCAATTGCCGATCCCCAGGGGTAAGCCCGCCGAACTTCTCTCGCACCCAAGCGCGCGCAATGGGGTCGTTGATCAACGCATACCAGAACGCAATTGCCGACATCCTAAGCCCAGCGGGGAGAGCGTCAATGGAACGAATCTCAACATAACCGGGCTTGATTCTCGCCTCAAAAAATACTTCCTGAACAGCATTTCTTGTATTGGCCGCATCCACGACGATACCTGAGATTTCGCCGCTAGCGATTTGACGAAGACTCTTACTCTTCGCCTCAACGTATTCACCCTGCACATTCTGGCAGTACATGAGCGGACAGTTCCATAAGATTTCCGAATACTGGGCGAGATTAAATTCGGGCGCCAATGCTGATGACAACAACCCCGAGCGATCAGAATCCGTATTGCGCCAGATATGCCCTCGATAGGATAGGAATCTTGAACGATTTTTCTCAACCACAGGCGAATACCCAAAAAGAGCGTAGGAAAGTGGCGCGGCCAAAAGGGCGATCTGTAGCATTTCAATGGCTTCAGTTTCAGATGCGTAATCAAAATTCAGCTGAATCGACGCCGTAAGCCGCATCATTGCCGTACTTAATTTTCCTCGGGATCTCAGATACTCATCCATGATCCGGTACCGACCCACTGGAATCAATTCAACTGACTCGACCGTTGCGTTGGGATGAACTCCTAGGGAAATCCACGACAGTCCATAGGGATTAGTCATTTCTTTAAGCTCATCTTCTAAACTCTCTAACGCAGTCTCTAGGTCACTCAGACGTACCATCGGGTTAGTCGCAAATTCTAATTGGCTACCTGGTTCCAGTGAAATTTTTCCATTAGGAATTTTTAAGCCGATCAACTGCCCGCTTTCGTTCTCAACACGTTCACGGGATGGCCCTTGGGAAAGAGCTTTCAGCACCGAACCCATCCCAAACTCAGAACGACTTGAACTATAGGCCAGAGGAATGCCGTCGGGCCACACGCAAAGGTGCTCGACCTCAATTCCAACGAGACGCTTTGCCGAAGCCGATCGAAGCAGAAGATCATAAACAGGATTAGTCGAATTGCCCCGGTCAACCATCAATCGACTATAGAGGGGGTACTAAAATCTCGCAACGGAACATTTACCAGACCGAGCACTTCTTCTCAGGGTTCATCGGAGCGCCCTTTCGGCATTCAAAGACTTCTGAAAATTCCGGTAAGTTGATCACGACACCCTGAACTCTATACTTCGCTGGGGAATGAGGGTCAGTTTTAGCTCGGAGTTTCTCTAACTCAGGGGTCTGCTTACTGCACCAGATCTGAGCAAAAGAAACAAAAAACTGCTGTTCAGGGCTCAACCCAAAAACAGCGGGTTCTCCGGGTGACTCGGATAGGGCCTTTTTAAAGGCTGCAAACGATAGCTTAACACCCCCAAGGTCTGCGATATTCTCACCCAGAGTCAGCTGCCCATTGATGGGCACGCCGTCTGCCACCGTGTAGCTGCCATACTGATCCACGACGCATTGGGCGCGGTCCTTAAACTTTGTCGTCGCAGCGTCGGACCACCAATTTCTCAAATTACCTGCGGCATCGTAATGTCGTCCCTCGTCATCAAAAGCGTGGGTGATTTCATGGCCAATCACCATGCCTATTCCACCGTAGCTCGAGGCGATTGGCGCTTTTACGCTATAAAATGGATGCTGTAGGATCGCCGCCGGAAAAACGATTTCATTTCGGTTAGGATGAAAATACGCATTCACTGTCTGCGGAGTCATCTCCCACTCCCCTAAATCAACTGGCTGTCCAACTTTTTTAAGGGCCCGATTCATCTCAAACGCTTTAGAGGACCGGATATTCGCAAGATAGGATTCCCGGCTGACTTTCACGCTCGAATAATCCAAAAACTGAGAAGGATGCCCAACCTTTTCGCCAAGACTTGCTAATTTTAGCCGAGCCTGCTCACGAGTCGCCTCGTCCATCCAATCTACCGCCGTAAAATTATCATTCACGGCGTCGCGAAGATGGCCCAGAAGGGCCTTCATCCCAGCTTTTGCGTCGTCACCAAACTTTAACTTCACAAAATGGGCTCCAAGAGCCTCGCCTAGCGCAACCGATGTCGTATTCACACAGCGCTTCCACCGAGGAAGTTGCTCCTTGGAGCCCTGAAGCGCTTTACCAAAGAACTCAAAATGAGCGACCTCAAATGCCGACGATAGGTAAGGGGCTGAGTCCAAGATAAGATGCCACTTCATATAATCTTTAAGCGTCTCTAACTCAGCATCTCTCAACACTTCTCCCACGCGCTTTAGGAAATCAGGTTCACGAACATTAACAGGAGAATTCCCCTTAAGCCCCAATTGTGCACCATAAGTTGCCCACGATATTTCTGGCACCAACGACTTCAAATCAGAAAGTGACATCAGATGGTAGATGCGCGTTGGATCTCTGCGCTCAGCCAACTCCATCGCCTTCTCGGCGAGCTTCGTCTCCAACGCGACCACGTTCTGAGCGCTGGATGCGGCTTCATCCTTGGGCACTCCAGATAGCGTCATCAATCGAATCATTGTGGATCGGTACGATTCCAATAGCTTCCTTCCTGATTCAGAATCAGGAAAATAATACGAACGATCCGGAAGCCCCATCCCCGCTCGATCCATAAGTCCGATATACCGACTAGAGTCGTTCTCATCGATAGTCGAATTCATCTCAAAAAATACCGACATCCCCGAATGATGAAGCGAGGCGAGCGAAGCTAACAAAAGTTCCCGTGTCTCAATCGCCGAGATATCAGAGAGGGCCGAATTTAACGTGAGCTCCGAACCACGCAAGGATGTGTCATCCATACAGGAGCCATAAAAATCACCCAACTGTTTGCCCGAGACATCGGAATCAGGCAACGAGGCAAAACCCTCTAAAATTCCCTTCAACGTCATTAGATTCGAATCCGCTAACTCATTGAAACGAGTCCACCTAGAATACCCTGGTGGTAACTGCGTCCGCTTAATCCAGTTCCCACAAGAAAATTGATAAAAATCCGCGCAGGGGCTCACCGATCGGTCGAGGGCCTTCTCGTCGATTGAAGTCAGTAACTCTGCCTGACTTGCCTCGACACGCTCCTTACTACAACCCGAAAATGTCAGCAGAATGAGCACCGAAAGAACAACCAAACGATAGACATGATAGACCATGATCCCCGCCCTCCTGTTCCCAACCTACTATTAACCCTAATTTGGGTCTAGCATAGGATGTCGCATCAGGACAAGCGTCTTAGCCTTAACGAATTAAAACGCCTTTCCACCACCTCAAGCTTTCCCTTAGGCCCAATCTAGGATAAAAACTTCAGATCAAAAGTGGGCCCATAGCTCAATAGGATAGAGCACCAGATTTCTAATCTGGCGGTTGCTGGTTCGATCCCAGCTGGGCCCAATTCCGGTTCTTAGCCCTCGGCCTAAAAGCGACCTTGATTTTTAGTGCCGAGAGAATCTCAACTAACATCGGTCCATGACAATTTCACTATATGTGATAAATGCTGTCACAAAATGACAGTATTACTCGTAAATTGGCGATGTAACTCGCTATTTATGTTATAAACTGTCATATTATGACTGAATCACGCAATTCTAAATGACAAAACTAGTGGAAATCTTAAGAGAGAAGTTACCCACGGATGTCTTTACGGATACCGAAGTTAAGTCACTTCTGTTGGGCTCCGCGGACAGTCGTTATGGGCTTATTAAACGAGCCATCGCGAGCGACGACATTATCCAATTGCGGCGCGGTGTTTACAGCCTTGGAAAAAGATACCAACGCGGCCCGCTCAACTTGCATGAACTGGCCCAGCGAATTTATTCGCCTTCGTACGTCAGCCTTGAAACCGCACTTTCTTATCATGGATGGATTCCAGAAGCCGCCTATACGGTCACAAGTGTTTCGACTAAGCGGTCGACCGAGTTTGAAACGACGCTTGGAATCTTCAGCTACACTCGTATCGCGCGCTTTAACTTCGTTGGTGTCGATAGGGTGGTTCACGGAAATTCAGTGTATCTGATGGCGACACCCATTAAAGCGCTTGTGGATTATGTGTGTGTTCACAAGGTGGGCAATATGAGCGCTCTTGAACTCGCCACCAGTCTTCGTATTGAAGAGCCATTACTTAAAAGCACGCGTCGAGAGATTCTTTTGCAAATTATGAATTCGTACAAGCACAACCGAGTCAAACGATTTGTAAAATCATTGATCCAGGAGATTTGGTCATGAGCGTAAAAATGATTCAAGAACGTCTCGACGGTTATAAGTGCCAGTCGATGCAGGAAGAGGAATTTGCTCTTAAGGAAATGACTCAGGAGCTCGCTCTTCATTCGCTCTACACTTCAGGTTTTTTCAAGAAAGCAGCCTTTCAGGGAGGTACCTGCCTTCGAATTCTTTATGGCCTAAATCGGTTTTCTGAAGATCTCGATTTTTCCCTGATGGAACCGGATAAACGATTTGATTTAGCGCCATACCTGTCTGCGATGAACGAAGAATTGAAAGCGTTTGGCTATGACATCAAGGTGGAGAGCCGCACCTCAGCCGACAGCGCAGGAAAAAATGCATTCTTAAAAGATGATTCCATGGGTCGAATTCTGAGCGTTAGATATCGGAGGCAAGACGGCCCTACGCGAATATTAAAGATCAAACTTGAAGTCGATACAAATCCGCCTGCGGGAGCAAATATCGAAACAAAGTTTCATGATTTCCCAATTCATTTCTCAGTAACTGGACACGACCTTCCGAGTCTTTTTGCCGGTAAGAGTCATGCGTTACTGGTCAGGCCGTACATAAAAGGCAGAGACTGGTTTGACTTCCTATGGTACGTCGCACGAAAAATCGTCCCAAACTTTGCCTTCCTATCAAATGCTTTAGAACAGTTAGGTCCGTGGAAAGGCAAACAAATCAAAATCGGAATGGAATGGTATCAGAAGGAAATGAGTCGGAAGATCAAGTCCATCGATTGGGAGAAGGCGAAGGCGGATGTCCACCGCTTTCTAAAACCTACAGACACGAAGACTCTTGAGATTTGGAATGAATCATTTTTTATTGAAAACCTCAAACGTATTTCGGACTTCAAAATCAAATAGACTAATAGAAAAATCCACAGGCGTATCCGACGATACATCGAGAACTTTGATTGAGCCCAATGAAATCCATCGAAGATTATTACCCCTGCGCAGCGGCGGGTTACCAAGCAGCTGATGGCTACGGACTGACTTCATTCTTTCGATGAAATGGCTGAAGCCCGAAGGAGGGAAGCGGGCTTACGACAGCACCCTGAACTTTTCGCAACAAGAGATCAGACTCAAGGGTCCGCTCGCCGATAAAGGCTACATCCTGACCTAGCTCCATGCCAATTCTCCCCGTATAAAAGTCGTAGGTTCCGCCCGTAATATGTTTCTTAGGGGTGATTAATGGCGCGATGGCATAACCGCCAAAGGACAGAGGGGCAAAGGGGTTTTGGCTTCCAGGGGCCGATACCCCTAGAGCCACCAGTAAGCTCATTTCCCACTGAGGCCCTTTGAAGTAGCCTGATATGCCCTTAAACTTAATTGCATCACTCGCAAGTTGAGGTGCTCCAGATTTGTAAAACTCAAACTCTCCAACCCGTCCAAAAACTCGCGAAAACCAAATCCCCTTCACAACCCCTTTGCCAAGGGACGTCACTTGAAGCATAGCATCCACATCCGAGTCAGGTTGGCTGAAGACAAATTGAGGTGCAAGAAGCGGGTTCGGGTACGACTTTTCGTTGAAGCGGTATGAAATCGTTTCGATCTCAGGGCCTGCGCCAAAATGCAGTGAGGCAAGAGCCGACATCCGTAACGTTGCAGGGGCACCCGGTGTTGGTGCAATCTGATACGTTAGTATATTCACGCTACCCGGTTGGTATTGATTTAGAAATTCATGGTGGAGATACCCTGTATACTCTCCCTGAATCGAGTGTATTTCGTCGGTCAAGGCCGATGCCTCTGGTTTGACCGAGCCAAACACGTTCGAAGATACAAGTGGGCTCATCACCCTTCCCACGCTCATCTCACCTGAAACCCTTTTCATTAACCCACAGCCATTGCATTGAAGTCCATCTGACTCAGGTGTGCAGACGAGGTTCTTATAATTGCTGAAAATCTGGAGCTGATTCTTAAAGAAATTAAAAGCCCCGGTACGAATATTTCCCCAAACGCATAAACCCGAATCACCCCGTTCACAATAGTCGCCGGTATTTTCCCCCACAAAGCCCTTAATTTTATAGGCCCTGAATGGATTCCCTACTTCTCCCGCGCCACCTTCAGCACGATACGTGTACAGTTGCAACGAGGTCATCGTTTTTTGAAAGCTAATTTTACTATCGCATAACCCGCGGTACTCTCCCCAAACGGGCTCGATTAGAGGATAGATTGGGACAATCGCCTGATCAGAGGACAGTAGAACTTTTCCCTGATGGCCCGAATACGCCGAGCGAAACTCCCCCTCAAACCGATTTCCAGAACTTTGGGTCACAACTAAAGTCACCGGCTGATCCGGCTGGTCAAAGACAAAACTCCGATTCAGAATATTAAAACGAACGTCATCAAAGTGGTACGCGACATACTCCTTGTTTGCAAAATCACCAAAATGCAACGTCAGTACCGCTTTGAGATAAAGGGTGTTCCCCTCTTCCCGAGAAGCAATCAGATCAAGCTTTGCAAGTTGGTCACGTTGGATCCCATCGTTACGGATCACTCCGACGTACCGAGACGATACGGCGGGGGCCGACCAGATCTTGGCGCTTCCCAGCGATAATCCTAAAATGACAACCCACCGAGTAACACGATTTCCCAATTTCATAACGACCCCCTGGTCACCCATTATAGTTCTACTTTGTTTTACCTTCGTTCAGATTTAGTCCATCGCCAATCGTATCGGTCGCAACCGGGCCACCCAATGCCCGTTCAAGTTCGAGACGCTGGCTTAGGAAATCAAATTTGAAGCCCTCACGCTTCATCGCGGCATCATACACACCGTCAGAGGCGACTCTTAAATCAGCCGAGTTCTTGATGCCCCGTCGGTACTCACTCAGAACCGAAGCATAATATTTCTTGGCACGGCGCTCATTCTGCTCTTCAAGATCCACTCGAGCCTGAATCGTTGCAATTCGCCGATAGGCGTTCTCAGTTTCAGTTACCGCATCAAGAATGGCATCTTTAAGTTCAGACTCTAAACGTAATTGCTTTGCCAACTGCTCACGGCGTTCATAAAGGGTGTCAAAACCAGAGAATAGATCAAACCGGGCAACGATTTTACCACCGACCATGCTCGTACCGCCGGGAACCGTTCTCAAATCCCATGGCAGATAGCCTGCCACTAATTCAAGATCCACTCGGGGAAGCCACTTACTCCGCGAAGCCTTAGACTGGATATTAGCAATCGCGAGATCCTTAACAGCCACGACGACATTTTCACTATCCGTTTGGATTCGCTTCACATGGTCCATCAGTTTGCCCTTAAGATGCTGATGCTGAAGGCTACCCACAGGTTCAATTCGAGACCCAATCTCTTCTCCCAGCAGATGTTTAAGACTGGTCCGTGACTCCTCTAATTCTTGCCGTAACAGTAAAAGGTCCGAGTTGAGTAGCGCGTCTTTCAGGTCAAATTCCATGATATCCGAATCAGAAGCCATACCTGACGAGCGTTTCTGCGCCGCCATCTTCTTGTGGCTTTCATTCGATTTAATGGCTTCTTCTTTTAAGCCGATACTACTCTTCTTAAAAAGATACTGATGAAAAACGCGCTCGACATCCAAACCAACCCGAAACTCAGTCCGTCTTAACCGAAGCTCTGCCTTCTCAACTTCGAGCGAAGCCATCTCAGAACGGTAAATATCCTCAAACCCACTGAAAAGATTAAAGTTGGAATAGACGTAACCAAGTGGTGAGCTACTCGTCGATGTTGAAGACATTTCAGTATCTGCTCCGCCAGCCACCCCTAAAGTTGGGAAGAACTTTGACCGCGCTCGGCCTCGTCGCGCCTCGACTTCTTCAACTTCTTTTCTCAGGGCAAGGACCCCAAAGTTATGTTGAACGGCGTATTCTTTAGCGGCTTCCAGGCTAACCATTTTTGCGGAGTCATCCGCGCCCAAAGCTAGCTGCGAGGCCGCCACCAACAGAAAAGAGAAATGAATTTTATAATATCGCATCACTTATTCTCAATTTGAATCTTCCCTGCTTTGGATTCTTTCTCGTGGGTCGCAGAAACATGAACAAAAAACCGATTAGCCCGCTTTGAATCAAACTCAGCCAGAATGAACTCTTTCTGAACATCAACCTTTAATAACTCCGTTTTTTTACTCCTGGGAAACTCTACCTTAACCACAACACTCGTAAGATCAGATTGAGGAGATAGGCTTACGAATAAATTCGTATTCCCTGGCTTTAAGGCAAGGGGATAAATTTTCAAAGCCTTTTGATCATAAACAGCCTCGAAGAAGAGTTCGGCTTCTTCCTTACCTTGATGCACATCAGCTCCCAGATGAGAAGCTTCCTGCACAACCCCTCCATGTGGGGCGGGTGGCATGGCTCCGGGAATCCCGTGGCCCTCATGAGCCATGACCCCGGTTGAAAGAAACGTTACTGTCGCTATTAGATTGATGATTGATTTTGTTTTCATTTTTCTCCCATTAAAAGTCATTTGTCATTTCCGTCTGCGCTACTGAATGAAGACGCACATGCGCCTCGGCAGATTTTCTCCCAAATTGAAAAAACACAGTGGGTGTGACCCACATATCCAAAAGCGTCGAACTAAAAAGACCTCCAAAAATAACGACAGCGACGGGGTGCAAAATTTCTTTGCCGGGCGCCCCTTTGGCTAAAATAAGCGGAATCAGAGCAAGGATCGCTGTTAGCGCCGTCATTAAAACGGGTACCAGTCGTTCTAAGGACCCTCGAATCACCATCTCTTCTGAGAACTCTTCTTTTTCATGGAGCATGAGATGGAGGTAATGGGAAATCATCATAATTCCATTTCGGGAAGCAATGCCACATAAAGTCACAAACGCGACCATAGATGCCACTGACAGGATTCGGTCCGAAAGCGATATCGCAATCACACTTCCAATAAGAGCCATGGGAATATTCAACATAATTTGGATAGAAATAAACGCCGACCTAAAGTGGGCAAATAAAACTAAGAAAATCCCAAGGACCGAGATAGCACCCAGTAGAAGCATCATTCGGCTCGCACTCTGCTGACTCTCAAACTGCCCTCCAAAACTAATGTAATACCCTGGTGGCAGAGACACTCCCTTAGCCACATTCGCTTTAATCTCTTCGATAACACTATTCAGATCGCGCCCAGTCGTATTGGCTTGAACCACCATTCGACGCTGCATGTTTTCCCGGTTAATCATATTGGGGCCAGTGGTATCAAAGACATCTGCGACTTGCTCCAGCGTTACCCGGGATCCATCTGGCATCGTCTTGACTACAATCTTTTTGATTTTCTCAATATCTGATCTCGAATTATCATCAAATCGCATAAACACTTCGAAGATCCTCTGGCCCTCAATCACCTGAGCAACCACTTCGCCCTCAAGAGCCGTCTCGAGTTGTTTTGCCAGCTCTCCGACAATGATGTTGTACCTGAGGGCTTCCTCACGTAAGAACTGAACTTTAATTTTAGGAATTTGTACCTGTTGTTCGATTTGCAAATCCACAAGGCCCTTAACCTCTTGAATGGACCCATAGACTTGAGATGACAATGACCTAAGAGTATCCAGATCCGTCCCAAACACTTTGATCGCAATTTGGGCTTTCACACCTGATAATAGATGGTCAAGGCGATGTGAAATGGGCTGACCAAGATTAACGAGAACGCCGGGAAGCTCTTTAAGGAGCGTTGCCCGTATTTCCTCAAGCACAATATCGCGCTCTCGACCACCCTCCCTAAAATCCACATCAATCTCACTATTATGAACCCCCTCGGCGTGCTCATCTAACTCGGCTCGACCAGTCCTTCGGCTAACGGCCTTCACTTCCGCTACCTTCAAAATAAGATTCTCCGCCCGAGTCCCTACTTCATTCGAATAATCTAGGGACACTCCCGGCGGTAAGAGAACCGTGATCATTGCAGTGCCTTCATTAAATTTTGGTAAGAATTCCCTCCCCATAAAAGGAATCAGGGAAAGGCTTAGCAAAAAGGCAACCGATACCGAAGTTATAATCAATTTTGGCCGCCTAAGAGCCCACCTCAATATTTTCTCGTCCCAACGCTTCAGAAACCGAACTAAAAAGCCTTCAGTCTCTTCGTGCATGGATTTCATCTTTGGTAATAGATATGAACATAGTGCAGGAGTAACCGTAAGAGACACAAGTAGCGACGCCACTAAAGAGACTACATAACCAATGCCCAAGGGAGCAAAGAACCGACCCTCTAATCCTCCTAAAGAGAATAGTGGGATGAAAACAAGCACGACAATCACTGTCGCAAAGACAATTGAATTACGAACTTCGGAACTGGCTTCGTAAATTACCTTAAAATTAGACCGAGGAATCGCAGCTTTATGATTTTCCTTAAGCCTGCGGAACACATTCTCGACATCCACAATGGCATCATCCACGAGCTCGCCAATCGCAACCGCAAGCCCGCCGAGTGTCATGGTATTAATGCTTAAGCCAAAGAACTTAAAAACGATCGCCGTCAGAACAAACGATAGTGGAATAGCCGTCAAGGTAATCGCAGTAGTCCGAAAATTAAGAAGAAAAAGGAAAAGAACAATCGTCACTAAAATAGCACCGTCCCGTAGCGCTTCTTGAACATTATGAACAGCATGCTCGATAAAATCAGATTGTCGAAACAGTGCCTGATTAATCACAACCCCTTTGGGAAGCCCGGTCTGGATATCATCGAGGTGCTTTCCAATAGTCCTAGTCAGATCGATCGTTGAGCCACCTGGTTGTTTTTGAACACTCAAAATGACCGCCGGCGCACCATTGATGCTTGCATCACCGCGTTTAACACGAGGGCCAAACTTCACACTAGCAACTTCGTTAGCTTTTACGGGTCGCCCCATAAAACTCCCCACAACAGAGTCTTCGACCTCCTTGAGATCGCGAACGCGGCCAACATTTTGAATCAGAAATTCCTGCTTACCAAGATTCACAAACCCGCCCGTGGTATTCTGGCTAAGGTGATTGAGGTTATGTTGAACTTGTTCAAGATCTAGATTTCGTTTTCTTAACTCATCTGAAGAGAGCAGAATCTGGTACTGCTTCGGCTGGCCACCAATCGGAATAACCTGCGCGATCCCTGGGACTGATAAGAGTCGAGGCCGAATGACCCAATCCGCAATGGAGCGCAAGTCCATCGCCGTAACGCTGGGGTCGGTTGAGGTAAGCCCCACGAGCTGAAATTCCCCCATGATGGAAGAAATTGGCCCCATAATTGGTGTGACATTTTCCGGAAGCGTTTCTTTGACGAGGGCTAATTTTTCAGCGACGAGCTGACGGTTTCGAAAGACATCCGTACCCCACTCAAACTCGAGATAGATAACCGATAACCCCACTCCCGAACTGGAACGCACCCTCTCAAGTCCAGGAGTTCCATTGACCGTCACCTCAATGGGCAGAGTCACTAAAACTTCAACCTCTTCGGGGGCCAGACCACCGGCCTCGGTCATGATCGTAACCGTCGGTCGATTAAGATCAGGAAAAACATCCACCGGAAGTTTAACGATAACCCATCCGCCGTAAACCAGAATAGTCGCAGCCGTACAAAGAACGAATAGCCGATTCTTGAGTGAGAAATGAATGATGCGGTCAAACACGTCTAATACTTTCTAAAGATTGAGGGTGACCCCTAAATTAAGAGCCCAACTCTCGGCTACTTGGGTTGAGTTTGCGCTGCGTTGAATAGAGCCAGCCACATCAAGCCCGCCAAACCAATCGTTGGCTACCTCACTATCAAAGAGATTAATTCCCACTCCCCCTTGATAAAAAGGAATCCAAAAGCCCTGTTCGATGGCCTTATCAAGCTTTCCCGATTGATAGAACCACTGGATACCAACCGACGCCTCAACGTAGGGCCTAAACGGTATCTTGTTGAAAATCCTAAAGTCAGCTCTGAGACCTGCCGCAATCGGGATGCGACTCAACTGAATCATATCTCGAAAGGATGCGCCTGATTTGGAGAGCACCGTACTCAGAGAATCTTTTCGATAGAAGCCGGTCCGCCCCGAGACAGCGACCCTAATCGCCCGCCACTCCCAAAATCCTTGGCTGACCGTGATGTCCACACCTGGAAGAGTCGAAAAACTCTCCAAGTACTGTACGTCAAAGTATTGGTTCGATAGCGACATCGCAGTCGGCACAAGGTAAGAAAACTGTGCGTGCACACGCAGGTCTGATCCACTCCGGGCAGATTCAATCTTAGATTCAGTGACTGCATCCTGATAGAGAGAGTTGACGAGGTCCTTATCCAAATTGAACTGCGATAAATCAGAGCTTGAAGGTTCGGCGCCAAGCAAAAATATATTTAGACCCACACTCATTAATAAGAATAGCCCAAGCTTCATTCCCCACCTCGCCCATCCGATGACAGCGGCACTTGAGTTAAGTGGATCGTACCCGAAACGGACATACTCGGTGCCGTCCACGTTCCATTCATTTCGCTCTCCACTCGGACCAATGAAATAAGTAGCTCTTTATACTCCGAGTGAACTGCAACCAATTCGACTCGGCTGTTTAAAACATCAAAAGCTGCCTTATCAATCGCAAACACTATGTACTCGTTCGTTCCCAGATAAAATCGAGCAAACCCAGAGAGACCGGGCATTAAGATAGGTTCTGGCTGGCCCTCCACCACAGTGGGTGAGTCGACGATTGTTAGCCTAAGGACTATCTCGTGCGTTGCTCCATTAGGTTGGACTGAAGATCCAGCATACTCCCCAGCAACTAATTGCAACTCTCTCCGACGAGCTTCGGCTTGGAGTCGAGACTGCTCTAGGCGCGAGTCACGGTCACTCAACGACCCCTGAGCACAGCCGAAGCCTAAGACAGTGAAGCCTAAAAGCAGCAATCCTAATTGAATAACCCTCAAACCACTTCCCCCTCGCATGACAAACCACCAGTCCAAGACTAGGGCCGTTTTAGAACCGCATTAGCAACTTCTCCCAAACCATCGGCGAATACGATTCCCTTAAAAATCCCATCATGGCTTAAGATACCCTTGAAAGTGAGGCCATAATCTGTTGTCCGAAACGAAAGATAGCGGTTATAGAAGTTAAACTGAACATCAAGCAGTTTTGTCTCCACATACTCAAGAGATCCGAAATCACCTAAATAAAGACGAACATTGCCCGATATCTTGATCACAGGATCAGGGCCCGAGGTATCCTGGGTCGTCACGAGAGACATGGTGGCTCGCTCAGGGAGATTGGATTCTGCATTCGTATTCTCCAACGACCCTTTGTAATAACCTGTCAGCGTCTTAATTAAGATCCCGTTTGCAGGCGGTTGAGGTTCGGAATCTTTTAGCGAAGAAAATTTCCCCACCCTTCCCATAACTGTGGAGAACCAATCTCCTTCTAAAGAACCGGTCTTTAAATACCCCACAAAGCTCACATTATTTTTTTCATTTTTGATGCTAATTTGCCTGGTGAGCAAATTAAGCGGACAATCGTCGAATTCATAACTCAAGAATTCCGTCGATGTCCGGTCTCCGAAATACACTCTCACGTTCGCAGATATTTTGAGAGTCCCCGACCCCGTGCTAATCGTGCGGAGAGTGATATCAGCGTATTGATAGAACTGAGTGCTATCATGATTTAAGACAGCCTTATAGATCCCCGCCACAGAGGCGTCAGCGCGTTCACTTAAGGCAAAATCATCCGCACTGAGTAGCGCGGTAAAGAACAAGATTGGCATTAATAGTATAGTTTTTAATCTCATATTCTCCCCTTTTTAAATCGTAACCCTCTCGTAGTAGACTAGTGAAGCTGCACCCCAACTGCACTTTAAGATTAGATTAAGACTCACTGCGTCAGGATTAAATCTGACTTGAAAAGCGAACTTATGCTATGCGGATAGGATGGAGTTGAATCCTTCAAGAATCCTTCTCGTCGAAGACGCACCCGATCTAGCCGAACCTATCCTCATTGGTCTGGCAGAGGAGGGTTTCAGCGCAGAATGGGCGAAAGACGGCAGAACAGCGATACGCCGGCTCAACGAATATTGGGATCTTATTATCCTAGACCTTAATCTGCCGGATATCCCGGGTGAGTCGATTCTCAGTAACTTGGCGCAGTTGCCGGATTACCCGGCGGTACTCGTGCTTTCCGCAAGAGGGACCGTTCAAGATAAATTGACTCTCTTTCGGCAGGGTTGCGATGATTACTTAACCAAGCCTTTTATTTTTGAAGAATTAATTGAGCGGATTCGTGCCTTACTACGCCGCTCACAGCGAGTCCGAACCGCATTGCATTCTTACGAAGACCTTAATCTCGACCCCACGACCCACCAACTTACCTCGGCGGATGGGTCTACGCAGCTCACACCCAAAGAATCGACAATGATTCAAACACTCATGTTACGGCCTAACCAGGTTGTTTCGAGGAGAGAGATACTTTATAGCGTATGGGGGCTTAAGGACGAACCTGATACTAACTTCATTGGTGTTCACCTTCATAACTTACGCAAGAAACTCGCCGAAGTGAATCGTGCTCAATGGCTGATCACCATCCGAAGCTCAGGTTTCGCTCTCTGCAAAACTGGGAACGTACCCCGTGGATCTTAAAACACGCTTCACCCTATTTTTCTCTTTATTGGTAACCGCATTTTTAGGGATCTTCTCGACTGCAACCTATTGGGAAGTTCGAAATCGAACCCTATCAAACGCTGAGCAATCACTCATGAACTTCTTAGCCCACGAGTGGAACCATATCGACAGCCCCGACCACCAATCCGACGCTAAGGGTAACGGCCCTCATTATAAGGGCCTCTACTTGCGAATCCAAAAACAGGGCTCTGTGGTATACGATACCTTTCCCCGTGGCGAGGATGACAGAACACCTGGTGTTGATCTGACCAAAATGCGCATCTATCGGTCCCTCGTCCAAGTTCACGAAGGAGTTCCCTATGAGATCGCGGGTTATATCGACCTAAGTTCAGAAATGGATTACCTTAATTTTTTAAAATCCGTGCTCGTAGGAGGTGTCGCAATATCTTTAATCCTTCTTGTTATCCTTAGTCTACTCGCCGCGCGGTTTCTTCTTAAGCCATTCTGCACACTCGCGTCTCAGACCAGCCAGATCTCCGCGGAAAAACTTTCGTTTCGCTTTTTGATCCCCAAACAGCTCGATGAATTTGGTGTGCTGACTAATAACTTTAATTCTCTCTTAGAGCGGCTCGAAAAGTCATTCCATCAGGTGCAACGATTTACATCCAGCGCTTCCCATGAATTGAGAACCCCTCTTTCCGTCATCATCGGGCAGGGCGAAATAGCCCTCCGCCGGGAGCGAGATGCCAAAGAATACCGAACAGCAATCGAAAAAATGCTCCATCGAGCCAAGGACCTTCGAGAAATCATCAACCGACTACTCTACCTATCCGAATCAGGTTGCTTACCAGTTTCGGATAATGATTCCATTAGGATTCTAGATTTCATTTCAGAACTATCGCTCAATCTCTCTCTAGCGTACCAAGCCCAAGAAAAGGAAATCATTGTCGATGATCAAAGCCCAAACATTGAATTTATTTCCAACCGCCCGATACTACAGAGCGTTCTCACAAACTTAATAGAAAACGGACTAAAATACTCAACTCATAAAACTCATGTATCCTGGAAAATGTCCTCGTCGAACCTAACCCTTCAGATCGACGATGACGGACCAGGGATCCCTAAAGAGAAATCGAATTTGGTTTTTGAACCCTTCATGAAACTTCAGTCAGACCCTCAAGGATCGAATTCCGTCAAAAGCTACGGATTAGGATTATCTATCGTTAAAGCATGCGTCGATTCCATGAAGGGAACGATTGAACTGGGGAATGCTACGTTAGGGGGACTATCCGTCAAGGTCAGCATCCCTGTCGGAGCATCTAATCAGCATTAATCAGCATCACAGTTCGGGGTCATTTTACTTTCCGAAAAAGGCAGTAGAGAAATTCCTGAGGAGATCCCCACGGAGTGATATGGCGCTCGGTACACGACTCCAGAAGTTCAAAGGCCTCTCCAAGTTCGTAGGCAAGCGATGAGGCAGAATACCGACTAACCTGAAGGCCACTACAAGCTTGAGGCCCATCTAAAGCGAATGTCGCCATAATTGCAAAGCGATTTGGTTTTAGAGACTTGCACATCTGAGCAAGATAGAGGAGTCGATCATTCGACTCAGTCAAAAAGTGGAATACAGCCCGGTCATGCCAAATATCAAATTGCTTATCCGGTAGGACCGCCGTAGTCACATCTCCCTCAATCCACTCCACTTTGTTTTCAAACTCCCCCAGTCGATTCTTGGCCTGCCCTATCGCCGCACTTGAAATATCTAGAACCGTGATTTGCCTAAATTTTTGTTTAAGAACCTCATCCACCAGCCGCGAAACGCCGCCCCCAATATCGATCAAATGAACATCAGAACCTAAATTCGTACGACCAATAAGGTCTAATGATTTCTGTGGGCATTCCTGCTGCCAACTCATCTCCGATAATTTCTTGGAATTAAAAACTTTTTCCCAGTGTGCCTTTAGATTCATGGCTAGATCATTTCATGATTTCCGAGAAATCGCACCCACCAAACCAATTCAATTCGCATTAATCAACAATACGGTTCCATTAGGAAACTGGATCTTCGCGCGCTGCCCTCGTTCGATAATGAGCTCCTCGCCGGGAGCCATCGGACGGTCCTCAGGTTCCAGCAGTCTCGAGCCATTCATCGGTGGGCGAATATTTCCGTCAATTCCAGGAACTCCATTAACGAGGAGAATGCCCTTGGAATGACGTTTCATCATCAAATGTGCTCGACTAATCGCTAGATCGTTGTTGCCCGAGCCTTTTAGAATTGGCTTTCCGTTCGGCATGATCATCGTAGGAGTGTATTTCTCGTCCAGATAGTCGATGCTTCCGCCTTGTTGTCGCCCCAAGATAATCGGCATGCCGTCTGTTAATTCCAAACTAACATCTTTTTGGGAAGGGTCTAACCCATTGACTGACCACAAATTTATGGGCGATCCCTTAATTAATTCAAGCCCCACAATAGAAAGATTCCCACTATCTTGATCTTCCATGGATTCGCGCATGAAACTTTCAATTTCGTGGTAGCCGGACCCGCAGGGCTTTTCATTTGAAAGGACGCAACTGCCATAGAGAGCAATAAAAACTGCAATGATATGTTTCATCAACTACCTGTCATGTCGTGATTGGTAGCCCGCCTGACACTAATACCTCCGAGCCACCCCACACTTTTTCCACCTCAGACCATAGGTCTGAACGAATTCACCGTCAATAGAATCTACGGTGAGTAACCCCCGGGACCGGCCAGGGGCTTGGACATGCGCAACCGTGTTAATCGTAAGATTATCGCGGCCTTGGCATCCAGACCAGGGGTGGTCACCGCCGATGCCTAAGCGATCCGAAACGACGTAATCATCATCATAAGGGCCCTGAAACTCAGATTTCAGAGCTGGGCCTCGCATGGTTTTAGCGAAAAATAGGTTAGTCCTCAAAACAGCTCGCGCCCGCTGATCTAATTTCGCATACCCTCTGAAATCCACTTGGGCAACCGTGTAACTCCAACCCTTCGGGTAGTCGAGATCGATCATGACTTGGCAGGCTTTCATTTGATCCTGTTCTGCGGTATGTGGTCCGCCTTCAGCGATATAGGAATCAAAGATCAACGTAAAAGCGGCTGCGTCGGCAGATAAGTTATAAACCACAGACCCCGGGCGACAACCACTGCCTCGGTAATGAAGCGATTTGATTGAAACTAATTCCGGATTCGATGCAGCGTTAGCCATTTGGCTGAGCAGTAGGAGAGTGGTTATGAAGACTTTTAAAACCATTGGTGTTCTCCCTAAAAAAGAAGGGAGTCCAGGGATTGACCATCACCTGAACTCCCCGACGTGCTATTACTGACATCGCCTCCACGCCAGTCGATAAATATGTGTGAGTTGTCCGTCGACAGAATCGAGCGTCATCATCGCACTCCGTCCCCTCGCGGCTGACACACGGACCTGAGTGTTGAGGTTTAAGGACCGCGACGCCCCACAGGGAGACCAGACCATCGCAGCCAGACCGAGACTATCTCGAACCTGATAGTCGTTATCAAAGGGGCCTTGAATCAGCGTACTCAGAGATGGCCCAGTCGCCTGCCCCTGAAAGTAGTAGTAAGTTTTCTGAGTCCCAGTCCCACCTCGCTCGATATTCGCATAGCCCCTGTAGTCGACGTCTATGATCGAGTAAGACCATCCGCCCGGAACCCTGAGATCCACATTGATCTGACAGTTCTTTCGCCCCTCACTAAGTCTGATACCAGGACCTGCCTCAGCGATATAGGTGTCGAAAAGAAGCGTAAAGGCTTTGGCATCCGCCGATAGATTTTCAGAAACAGTGCCCGCGGGACAACCTGAACCCGCGTAACTCAAGCTCTGAATATGAACCTGGCTGGGGTTAGGCGATTCCGCTATCGCCAGACTTGCCACACCCCCAAATAACGCCATTGAAATGCTACTACGCAAGCGAGACGACCAACTGACGTCACGATCTCTTTTTAGAACCCATGTCATAGTTACCTCCCATGTTTTTCTTTTTTAGTGCCCCCGACTTATGACTAAAGCAAAACTGATGCCAGAAGCTTTCAGGTTGAAGCCAGGCGAATTGGTGCCACAAGATCCCCAGTTTCGAGACAAATAGATCCCATTAACAGACGATAACGCGGTTTGAATTAAGATAGGCCCAAAAAGGTTAAACTCGTTGGATCCACAGAGATATCATTTCTCCATCGATATCCTGTTCGGTTTTCCAGGACTTGCGCTCAGAGTTATTGGAGATTTTCAAGGCAAGCGTCTCTTGGGAAACATAGGGCATATGAGCTATAATTGCCTCTGAAATCTCTTTCGTCGATAAAAACTCTAGGCTGATTCGGTCACTCACTTCAAGTCCCTCGTCTTTACGAAGTTTCTGCACTCGACTCACGACTTCCCTTGCGAGGCCTTCCTGCTTTAGCGCCGCATCAATATCGGTATCAATCCAAACGGTCACTGAGGCGCTACTCTGGATCACTCCCGCTTGCTTGGGCTGTCGAACCACTTCGATCTCATCCGATGTGAATGCCTCGCCCCCAACTTCAACTTTGCCAGTGGTTTCTAAGAGGGCTAACTGAGCAGATGCTAGTGCCTTGATCTTGGGAAAGAACTCTTTCATGCGCGCGCCCAGTCGCGGTCCAATTTTTTTAGCATCTGGTTTTGCGGTAAGTGTCACCCACTTCGACTCATCTGATGAAAAATCCACTGCCTTCACATTCAATTCACTCTGGATAATGCCCTCGTAGCGTCGGATCGTATTCTCGTCCGTCTGATGGCGCGTGATGACGAGCAGTTTCTTGAGTGGCTGGCGAGTTTTTAGTTTATGAGTATTTCGAAGGTTTCGCCCCATAGAAACGACGTTTTGAATGAGTAGCATCTCCGATTCAAGTTCAGTTTGAATTAATTTTTTATTTAGCTTGGGGTATTCGCAAAGGTGCACGCTTACAGGAGATTCTGTCCCCTCGGTCAAATTCTGATAAATAGATTCTGTCACGAAGGGAAGTATAGGAGCTAAGACCTTTGAGAATTCACGAAGCACATAGAAGAGAATCCCGTACGCAATTTCCTTGTCTGCGCTCGTGCCTTGCTTCCAGAACCGGCGACGATTCAATCGGATATACCAATTGGTTAAATCGTCTATAAAACCTAAAACCGACGGGATCACCTCATAGAGATGATAGACTTCCATCTTTGAATCAATTGTCTGAATCAAGGAATGCAACCGTGATAAAATCCACTGATCAAGTTCGTTATCAACTGAAGTGATTTCTTTCTCATTAAACTGAGAGGCCGACCACCCATCCGCAAGCGCGTAGGTCACTAGGAAACTATAGGAATTCCAAAGCGGGAGCAAAACCGAGCGCACCACTTCCTTAACTCCCGCCTCCGAAAACCTCAGATCATCCGCATGCGACGCCGGAGAATTCATGAGATACGCCCTCATGGCATCAGCACCATAAGCCTCCATAACAGCCATTGGGTCGGGGTAGTTCTTAAGGCGCTTACTCATCTTCTTGCCGTCTTCGGCTAGCACCAAGCCATTCACCATCACGTTTTTAAAAGCGGGCTTCTGAAATAGCGCAGCCGAAAGCACCGAGAGCGTGTAAAACCAACCCCGGGTCTGGTCGATTCCTTCCGCGATAAAGTCCGCCGGAAAGTTCTTCTCGAAGGCCTCTTTATTCTCAAACGGATAATGGGCCTGAGCGTAAGGCATCGAGCCGCTCTCAAACCAACAATCCAAGACCTCAGATATGCGCTGCATGGTCGATTGGCACTTCGGGCAGGGAATCGTCACTTCATCGACAAAATGCTTGTGAATATCCGTTAAGACTTTTCCACTTAATCGCGATAACTCGCCGATTGAACCGATACAGAGCAGATGGCCACACCCCTTCGCCTGACAACGCCAAATTGGAATCGGCGTACCCCAATACCGGTTACGGCTGATGTTCCAATCGCGGGCCTGGCCCAACCAGTTGCCAAAGCGCCCATCTCTTAAGTGCTCGGGAACCCAGTGGACTTCTTGGTTATTCTTAATGAGCTGATCCTTAATCGCTTCGACTTTAATAAACCACGCTGAGATCGCTCGATAAATAAGAGGCGTATCACTCCGCCAGCAGAACGCGTAACTATGCGTCAAGGTATCGTGCCGAAGGATTTTACCCTGTTTCTTGAGGTCCTGTATAATCGTCTTATCCGCCTCTTTAATGTTAATGCCCTGGTAGTCCTTGACCTCGTCGGTAAATTTCCCCTCATCGTCCACAGGATTAACCAAGGCGATACCTGCCTTCTTACAAACCTCAAAATCATCCTCACCAAACGCCGGTGCGGTGTGAACGATACCGGTGCCATCGGTATCGGTAACGTAGTCGCCTAAGACGACACGAAAGGCTCCATCGTCTTTTCGTTTTGCAAAATAGGGAAACAGGGGTTCATACGTTTGACCTTCAAGTGATTTGCCTTTTAGGGTTGCGATCACACGGATCGTTGGGTGGTCGGGGAAATACTCTGATAGACGAGCTTCAGCTAAAATAAGCTCTTCCTTTGAGCTAAGGTCCTCAACATGAACGTAATCAAGATCCGGATGAACCGCCAACGCTAGGTTAGACGGAAGCGTCCATGGGGTGGTCGTCCACGCAAGAAAGGAGTACGGTTTTCCGACCGCCTTAAATCTCACAGTCAAGGCAGGGTCCTGAACTTCTTTGTAGTTGAGACCCGCTTCAAAGTTTGAAATAGGTGTCGAGATTCTCCACGAGTAGTGCATCACTCGATAGCCTTCGTAAACAAGCCCCTTATCCCATAGCGATTTAAAAGCCCACCAGACAGACTCCATAAAAGGCGTGTCCATCGTGCGATAATCGTGCCTAAAATCTACCCAACGGCCCGTACGCTTAATGACCTTTTCCCAGTCAGTCGCATAGCGCTGGACGATCGCGCGGCAGGATTCATTAAAATTTGCGATGCCATACTTCTCAACATCAGCCTTTCCTGAAAGGTTGAGTTCCTTCTCCATCTCAAACTCAACAGGAAGGCCATGACAATCCCAGCCCCAGCGCCTCTCAACGTAAAACCCCTTCATCGCCCAGTAACGAGGGACGATATCCTTTAAAGTTCCTGCTAAAATATGCCCGTAATGCGGCAGACCCGTCGCAAACGGCGGACCATCATAAAAGACAAAACGCTTTTTCCCCTCATTAACCTTAAGACCCTTTTCCTCGATGCCGTTCTGATGCCACGCCTCGAGCACCTCTCTTTCCATTTCAGGAAAGCTCGCGTCTGGTTTCACTGATTTCATCTTGCCAACACGTTACCCTATGGCTTGAATGACATCAATTAGAGAGGCTACTTTCGCCTTGAATCCTTGGGCGGGCCATGCGTTAATTTTAAAGATGAAAAATGAATACGTACGCAATATCGCCCTAGACATCATCCTTACGATCTTGACTTGCGGCATTTATAATTTATTTGTCCAAAGCGCCCAGATCAATGCCCTGAACAGCATGCTGCAATCTCAGAAGTATCAGTTCCTTCATTGGCTACTATTCTGTCTCGTTACCTGCGGCCTTTACCACATTTATCATGAATACCGGATGAGCGAAGATATCGCTCGACTGGTAGGCCGAGACCCAGGAACGGATGGGTTGATTTCAGTGTTGCTCACGAGCTTTGGCCTTCACATCGTTGCCGACGCCATCCAACAAACCCATATCAATCGATTTTATGGATCGACAGACCTATAAATGGCGTAAGGCTCTTAGTCTCTTAACGTTTGGATTTTTCTCCCTAAGCCTGGGTGTGTCTGTGCTTGGTATCGACCCAATTTTTGAAATCGCCTGGTTAAAATGCCCCCTTAAAGCGCTCACCGGAATTGCCTGCCCAACCTGTGGTCTTGGGCATTCACTGTTAGCGCTGAGCGCAGGGCAATTTGCAGAATCTCTCCGCTATCACCCTTTGGGCGCCTTGATGGCGCTTAGCCTAATCATCTTAACGACCCTGTCCTATGCTCACCAACCAGCCTTCCAATCCGTTCTTAAGATTGGCAATAGGCGAATGCCCGCAATTTTGATGCTGACTGTGACGGCTTCTTTTTTATGGAAACTGTGTGGCGCCTAAGGCCATTCTCTTCTGGTCCTCAGGAAAAGATAGCGCCATGGCCCTTCATCGACTGAGGAAAACTCAAGAAGTTGATGTTGTGGGACTTTTGACGACGATTGACGAGGCAACTCGAATGGTTGCCTTTCATCGGGTTTCAGAAGTCATGGTTGAGGCCCAAGCCAAAGCGATGGGGCTACCACTGTCATTTATTTCAATCCCGAACAAATGCCCCAATGCTGAATATGAGACACGGGTACTTCAAGCCCTCAGGAATTTCCACCACAGGGTCGAGTGGCTTGTGTTTGGTGACCTCTTCCTAGAAGACATCCGTCAATACCGTGAAAATTTTTTTAAGAATTCGTCGTTCAAACCCATTTTTCCTCTCTGGGGTGCCGACACTCTTAACTTGAGCCGCGAGATCATCCAGGTTGGTATTAAGGCCGTGATTACGGGAGTTGATCCGATCAAACTAGATCCGCAATGCATCGGCAAGCCGTACGACGAAGTGTTCTTAATGGGACTTGACCCGATAACCGATCCCTGTGGCGAAAATGGAGAGTTTCATACTTTTGTTTGGGATTCTCCCGAGTTTTCAAAGCCTATCGATAAACCGCATGCTAAGGTTTGCTGAAATGAACCGGGCGCAAATTAATAAAATTAAGGGAAAACTAGAACGGTTTGGCAAAAGCCGGTGGATCAATTTGATCCTTCTATCTGTATCCTGCATTGATTTCTTTGCTTTATTCATCCCGTCTGATGCTTTCTTAGTAGCAGCCATCTTAATCAGGCCGCAGCACGTGATTCGCTTTACCTCGCTCATGATTTTGGGGCGATTGACCGCAATAGTTCTAGCCTACCAACTCGTCGCTTTTGTCACGGTAGCTCAGCTTCAAACATGGGCAGGCTCGTTAGGACTAGAATCCGCTTGGAATCAAACGCATAGTTTCTTTCAACAGTTTGGAGCCCTATCGACTGGAATTACTGCCGTGACGCCTTTTCCCATGCTCTTTCCGACATTCCTCTCTTTTGCCTCGGGCAGCTCATTAATCAGTGTCTTGCTCTGGTCATTGCTGGGCGTTGGTATCCGATATGCGATATTGGCTTTTGCCGTCTTAACGGCCAATAAGCTTATCTCACGAGTTTGACTTTGACTCACCGCCCAGATACGCAAGAACGTAACGGTACCAATGCTTCGAACTCATTTTTTTTTCCTTTTTTTTGCGCTCTGCACTGTGTGCATCGCAGGTGATCTTCAGCAGCTCCCAGGCGCAGAGCCTATCGTCGTGGGAAAGGGGAAGGCGCGACAGGATTATTCAAGAAGGCTCCGCCTTGCTGATCTCGACGAGCTCCACACACGAGTGATCTACCATAAATCCGGCCTTGTGCCCCCTCATGCACAGGGTGTGGTCATCCTAATCCCGGGAACCTCAGGAAATATTCTAAGCGAGTACAGCCTAAAGAGTTCCATGAGTCCACTCGCCAACCAACTCGCAAAGCGCCAGCTTGCTCCCCTTGCCTTTCAACCCCCCATTTACTGGAAAGCGGATCAGGGGGAAGTTGAACGAGCGCCATTCTTGCAACAGTACGGCACGCTAGCGGGAAACATGAACTGGCTTAACAAGGTCATTGATTTTGTAATCGCCAGAATGCCACTCGATGACAACGGAAATCCGACTCTTCCCCTTTACCTCATTGGCCGTTCGACGGGAGCGGCGCTGGGGATGCAATCAGTTCATCAGTATCTACTCGGAGACACCCATTATGATAAGCTTCGCTTCTTTAAAGGCTTCCTATTCACCGGTGTCAGCGGCCACACGGAATCGGCCATTGAAACATGGCACCAGAACGAGCGCCGTTTTTATTTTGATGAAAACCCACTCAAGGGAGATAAGCCCGTCATCTTGGCCGCGCCTGAAATCTTCCGACAAATGCAGTGGCAGACTCATGCTGTAGAAACACACGACGTCGTGAATGGATCAGGAGCCCCCCGAATTTTCGCGACTCTCGGTGCGAGAGACGAATTTGTCTACACCAGCTTTGAAGCCCTCGCCGATCCCATTATGGATTTTGCGTTGAACCACCCCCAGGCGCTCACCACTTTGATGTTCCATGACGGCCACCACGACCCATCTCGAGAAATTAAGGATGCCTCGGGAGTTAAACGAGTTGAAAGCATGGAGCGAATGAAAGCAATGCTCGATACGTTACTCGGTAACGAAGATTCTGCGGAAACAAACGCTAGGGGAGCTCAGATTCTGTTCATGCCCCACCAAAACGAAGTCCAGAATGCCATCCATGAAAGAGCGAGTGGAAACCTAATTTGGAATGCCTGCCTCGATAAATTCCGCCGCCTCTAATAGGTACGCGGTTACTTTTAGTACCGTAACCGGTACTAAAAGTAACCGCGTACCTATTAGAC
>Ga0105164_10000135_pt1 | contig 54103 bp, 55 predicted proteins | sample VDWuncwatermetaG_FD_89674 | JGI IMG/M metagenome (GOLD analysis project Ga0105164, IMG submission 89674) | Wastewater microbial communities from Netherlands to study Microbial Dark Matter (Phase II) - VDW unchlorinated drinking water | ecosystem: Environmental > Aquatic > Freshwater > Drinking...
TGACTTCCTTCAGCACGCCGTTGCGTTCGCACTCACGCTTGAAGCGGCGCAGGGCCTCTTCGAGACCTTCGCCTTCACGCAGTTTAATGAAAACCATAGTTAGAAATTCACCACCTTTCCACGCATGGAACGCAATATATCATCCCGGAGGCCACTGCATCGGCCGTCCGCCCAGCAAATGGTAATGCAAATGATCCACGGACTGCCCGGCGCCCTTGCCGTTGTTCGTCACGAGCCGGAACGAGGAGAGCTTAGCGCCCTCCGCGATCCGGCACGCCAGCCTCTGCAAATGACCCAATAAAGGGGCATCCCCGTCCGTCGACGCGCTCAGCGAGGCCAAATGCTTCTTGGGCACCACCAATAAATGCGTCGGGGCCTGGGGCGTTATGTCCTTGAAGACGAGCGCTTGCTCGTCCTCGTGGACGATCTGGGCGGGAATCTCGCGTCGGACGATCCGGCAGAACAGGCACTCCTGCAACGCGGAAATTATAGCCTTCTGGGCCCACCCGGGCAAGGGTCCTCGGCCCCTCTTGACGGTGGGTCCAATGGCGAATAGGCTTTTTTTACGAATTCAGCTTATTTAATAATCGCTATTTTTTAAGTATCAAGGGGTCAGAGGCGACGGCTTCACGCGCCTCCGACTCGAGCTTCTCAGCCGCGGGCCAATGCGCCGCCAGGAAGCCGAGAAAAAGCGCGTACGGCGCGAGGCAGACCCAGTACGCGGCATAGGCGCGCAGCACGCCGTCGCGCGCGGCGAGAAATGCGACGACCAGCCCGAGAAGCCCCGCGCCCTCGCGCATGGCCAGGCGCAGAATGAAAGCGGTCTGGACGCGGTCGCCGAGCTTTCCCTCCGGCCGGCGAAGCACGGAGCGCCAGACGAACTCCGACGCAACGATCAAGCCCAGCGACAGGACCATCGCGGTCGAGGTCATCGTGTTGATCACCTGCACGCTTTTCACGTCGGGGACCTTGCCCTCAGAGGCGGCGTAAAACCAGAGGACGACGCCGGCCATCACGGTCAGACCGGAGGCCATCGCGAAGGAGATAATCTTCAACGATTGCGCGGCCGCGGGCGAAACGCCGTCTTCGGTTTCGATGAAGCTCACACGCCTCCAAGCTCGTACTGCACCAGCGCGGCGGCCGCGATCGCCGCCGTCTCCGCCCGCAGCACGCGCGGGCCCATGCCGAACAGCACGGCGCCATCGGCCTCCGCGAGTTCGACCTCCTCGTCGGAGAAGCCGCCCTCGGGGCCGATGAACAGGCTGACCTCGAGCGTCTCCTGGCCGCGCTTGGCGTCGGCCGCGCGAAGCGCGGGACCGAGAGTCTGGGACGCCACGGAGCCCTTCATGCCTTCCCACGCGAGAAGGACGATGCCCTTGCCCTTGAGCGCGCGGATCGCGTCGCGAAACTGCACCGGCTCGCGAACGGGCGGCAGGTCGGCGCGGCCGCACTGCTTGGCCGCAGCCATGATCAGCCGCGACCAGCGCTCGGCCTTGGCCTTCGTGCGCTCGACTTCATGAAGGAGCACGACGGTGCGCGGCGTCAGCAGCGGGACGAACGCCGACACGCCGAGCTCGGTGCCCTTCTCGAGCGCGTAATCCCAGTGGCTCGCCTTGAGCAGGCCGAGATAGAGGTTGAGCTTGACGGGCGCGCGCTGATCGTCGGCTTTGACGGTCTCGGTCACTTTTCCAGTGACGGAGCCATCGGCGTGCACGGCCTCGATGACGCCTTTAAAGCGCCCGCCCTTGCCGTCGAAGAGATCGAGCGTCGCGCCGGCTCCGAGGCGCATGACTTTCGCGACGTGAAAAGCCTCGGGGCCTTTCAGGGCGAAGCCGCCGTTGCTGACGTCATCAGGCGCGACGAGGAATTGGGGCATGCGCCGATTCTAGCTAAAAAGGGGTCGGAGCCCGACGGTCAGTCTTTGCCGAAGATGCGGCCGAACACGCCGCCGCCCTTGCCTTCATGCTCGTCGTGCAGGGTCTTGCGGAACTCCTCGAGGAGCTCCTTCTGCTTGGAGGTAAGGTCGCGCGGGATCTCGACCTTCACGTGGACGAGCAGGTCGCCGCGGCCGCGGCCATGGAGCTTGGGCATGCCGCGCTCGTGCACGCGCAAGGTGGCGCCGGTCTGGGTGCCGTGGTGGATCTTGACCGTCACGGGCTCGCCGTCGATGGTCGGCACGGTCGTGGTGCCGCCGAGCGCCGCGGTCGCGATGTCGACGTTCGCGCCGACCGATAGGTCGTCCTCGTGGCGCTCGAAGCGGGGATCCGGCTTGATGTGGATTTCGAGATACAGGTCGCCCGGCTGCGAGCCGTGCGGGCCCGCCTCGCCTTCGCCGGAGATGCGCAGGGTCGCGCCGTGATAGATGCCCGGCGGAATCTTGACCTTGAGCTCGGCCTCCTTACGGACGCGGCCCTGGCCCTTGCAGTTCTTGCACGGGTCCTCGACGATCTCGCCTTGGCCGCCGCAGCGCGGGCAGGTCTGCGACATCGCGAAGAAGCCCTGGGACACCTGGACGCGGCCGGAGCCGCGGCACTGCGTGCAGCGCTTGACGCCCGTACCCGGCTTGCCGCCGGAGCCGTGGCAGGTCCCGCAGTGTTCCACGCGCTGAAAGTGAAGCGGAAGCTGGGTGCCCTTGAACGCGTCCTCGAGGGAGATCGTGGTTTCGTACTTGAGGTCGTTGCCGCGCGCGCCGCGCCGTCCGCCGCCTCCCTGGCGCCCGCCCTGACCGCCGAAGAGATTTTCGAACAGGTCGCCGAACACCTCGTTGACGTCGACGCCCTGGCCGAAGCCCTCGAAGCCGGGGCCGCCGCGCCCGCCGGCCGCACCGGCGTTGACGCCCGCCTCGCCGTACTGATCGTACAGCTTGCGCTTCTTCGGGTCGGAGAGCGCCTCGTAAGCGCCGTTGATCGTGCGGAACTTCGCCTCGGCCTCCTTGTTGCCGGGGTTGCGGTCCGGGTGATGCTTCATGGCGAGCTTCCGGTACGCGGACTTGATCTCCGCGTCCGTGGCGTTGCGCGCCACGCCGAGAAGCGAGTAATAGTCTTCAGCCATGTGTCACCCGGACCGCCCCGGAGGCCTTACTGCTTGTCCTTCTCGTCAACAACCTCGGCGTCGACGACGTTGTCGCCTTTTTTCTCGGCGGAGGCGCCCTCGGGGCCGCCCTGAGCGCCCGCCTTCGCCGACTCGGCCTTGTACATCTCCTCGGCGAGCTTATGCGAAGCCTTCATCAGCGCATCCTTGGCCTTGTTGATGGCCGCGAGGTCGTCGCCCTTGAGGGCTTCCTTGAGCTCGGAGACGCCGCGGTCGATGTTCTGGCGATCCTCGGCGGACACCTTGTCGCCGTGCTCCTTGAGCGCCTTTTCAGCGGAGAAAAGAAGCGTGTCGGCTTCGTTCTTGGCCGTGACCTTCTCCTTGAAGACCTTGTCTTCCTCGGCGAACTGCTCGGCCTGCTTGACGAACTTCTCGATCTCCGCCTTGTCGAGCTTATTGGACGCGGAGATGGTGATGTGCTGCGCCTTCTTCGTGCCGAGGTCCTCGGCCTTGACGCTGAGGATGCCGTTGGCGTCGATGGAGAAGGTCACCTTGATCTGCGGCGTGCCGCGCGGGGCGGGAGGAATGCCGTCGAGGTCGAACTTGCCGAGCGGCACGTTGTCCGACGCCTTCGGGCGCTCGCCCTGGAGCACGTTGACCGTGACGGCCGGCTGGTTGTCCGCGGCGGTCGAGAACGTCTGCGACTTCTCGACGGGAACAGTGGTGTTGCGCTCGATGACGGGCGTCATGACGCCGCCCAAGGTCTCGATGCCGAGGGTCAAGGGAGTCACGTCAAGGAGAAGAACGTCCTTCACCTCGCCGGTGAGCACCGCGGCCTGAACCGCGGCGCCGGAGGCGACGCATTCCATCGGGTCGATGCCGCGCTCGAGCTTCTTGCCGACGTAGTCCTCGACGAACTTCTGCACGATAGGCATGCGCGTCGGGCCGCCGACCAGAATGACCTTCGTGATGTCGGAGCTCTTGAGCTTGGAGTCGGTGATCGCGTGCTCCATGCTGGTCTTGCAGCGCGCGACGATCGGCTCGACGAGCGTTTCAAGCTTAGCCCTGCTGATTTTCAACGCCAAGTGCTTCGGCGCGTTGTCGATCGCGGTCAGGTACGGGAGGTTGATGTCGGTCTCGAAGGTCGTCGAGAGCTCGATCTTGGCCTTCTCCGCGGCCTCGCGCACGCGCTGGTAGGCCATCGGGTCCTTGGAGACGTCCGCACCGGTCTCCTTCTTAAACTCGCCGACGATGAAGTCGACCAGGGCCTTGTCCATGTCCGTGCCGCCGAGCTGGGTGTCGCCCGAGGTCGAGATCACTTCGAAGACGCCGCCGCCGAAGTCCATGATCGTGACGTCGAGCGTGCCGCCGCCCAAGTCGAACACCATGATCTTCTCGTCCTTGCCCTTCTTGTCGATGCCGTAGGCGAGGCAGGCCGCGGTGGGCTCGTTGACGATGCGCACGACCTCGAGGCCCGCGATGGTGCCCGCGTCCTTCGTCGCCTGGCGCTGGTTGTCGTTGAAGAAGGCGGGGACGGTGATGACCGCCTTGTCGATCGTGGTGCCGAGGAAGGCCTCCGCGTCGCGCTTCACCTTCTGGAGCAGGAAGGCGGAGAGCTGCTGCGGCGTGTACTCCTTGCCGTCGGGGGCCTTGTACTTGTGATCGGTGCCCATCTTGCGCTTGAAGGCCATGAAGGTGCCTTCAGGGTTGGCGACGGCCTGGCGGCGAGCCGGCTCGCCGACGAGCAGCTGCCCGTCCTTGGCGAACGCCACGTAGGACGGGAACGCCTTGCCGCCCAGGCTGGTGCCTTCGGCCGACGGGATGATGGTGGCCTTGCCGCCTTCCATCGCCGACGCCGCCGTGTTCGAAGTGCCCAGGTCGATTCCGATGATCTTGCTCATATGATTACTCCTCCGTAGATTTCGTCTCGCCCTTTTGCAGGCGAACCTTCGCGGTGCGCAGCACCTTGTCCCCTAATAGGAAGCCGGCCTGCAATACGTCGGCCACGGCTCCCTCGTCAAAACCCGGCTTGTTCACGAAGCCGAAGGCCTCATGGTAGTGCGGGTCGAACGGCTTGCCCAGCGGGTCCATCTTCGTCACGCCCTCTTCCTTGAAAAGCTTATCGTACTCGCGAAAGATCGCCTCCATGCCTTTGGCGAGCGGCGTGTCGGCGTGCCCCGTATTGACGTCCTCGTGCGCATGCCGCAGCAGATCGTAAAGCGGGAGCAGCTTGGCGAGCACGCCGGCCGCGCCGAGCTTGTACCAGTCCGGCTTCTCGCGGTCCACGCGCTTGCGGTAGTTCTCGAACTCGGCCTTGAGGCGCAAAAGCTGTGAATAATAATCGGGCTCGGGCGTTTTCTCCACGACAGGAGCGGGCGCCTCTTCGGGGGCTTGCTGCTGGTCCGTTTCTTCGCTCACTTGCCCCCCTCCAGCGCGTGGGTCTCGATATCCCATTCCTTGAGACGCGCCTCGACGAGGCGGCCGACGAAATCCACGAGGCCGATCATGCGCGAGTACTCCATGCGCTTGGAGCCGATGACGCCCAGCACCCCGAGCACGCGGTCGCCGTGGCGGTAGACGTGCGTGATGACGCTCGCGTTCCTGAGCTCGGGCAGGCCGCTCTCGGCGCCGATGCGCACGCGCGTGCGCGTGGCGGCCGGGTCGTCCTTAAGCTCCTTCTCGAGCATGCCGGCGAGCCGGTCCTTCTCGCCGATGACCCGCATCAGGGACTGGACGGTCTTCAGATCGCCGAACTGCTCGGCCTGGCTCAGGATGTTGTCGGCGCCCTCGACGTAGATCGACTCGGGCGAGGCCACGCGGCCGACCTCGGTGAGCAGCTCGCCGGCGAGGCTCGTCAGCTCGGCGAACTCGCGCTCCATCTGGGAGAGCTTGGCCATGACCATGTTCTGGGCCTTGTCCACGCTGACGCCGCGGATGTTCTCGTTGAGGAAGCGGTTGAGCATGTTGACCTGGCGCGCGCTGGGCGCGAAGGCGAGCTGGATCGGCCAGTGCCGGACGAGGCCGGAGTCGGTGATCAGCACGCCCAGGACGTTGCGGCCGCCGAGCGGCAGGAGCTCCAGGCGCTTGATCGACTGCCGGCCCATGTGGGGCGACAGCACGATGCCCGCGCCGTGCGAGACCCGCGAGAGCAGGCGCGAGGTCTCCGACAGCAAGGTGTCGAGCTCCGACACGCGGCTGTTGTACTGCTCCTCGATGCGCTCCTTCTCGGAGGCGGCGAGGCGCTGGACGCCGGACAGGTAGTCGACGAAGAAGCGGTAGCCCTTGTCCGTGGGCTCTCGGCCGGCGGAGGTGTGGGCCTGGTGCAGGAAGCCGTCGTTCTCGAGCTCCTGCAGGATGCTGCGGATGCTCGCGCTCGACAGGTCGAGACCGGCCTCCTCGGCGATCAGCGCGGACGAGACCGGCTTCGAGGTCTTGATGAAATAGTGGACAATCCACTGCAGGAGGTGGCGCTTGCGTTCCTGAACGACCTCGGGCTTCAGCTGTCTCATGGATATTGGCAGTCAATCGTATCGACTGCTGATTATATTTTAACCAATGGACCCAAAGTTGTCAATCCCTCCCCCAGACTGCCAAAAAAGAAGCCGCCCACCACTTGCGAGGCGGGCGGCTTCCATCTAAAGGAAAGGCCTACTTGTTCGGGATCGCCTTGAGCGCGACGGCCTTGGCGCCCATGATCACTTCGTCGATGATGCCGTATTTGAGGGCCTCTTCCGCGGACATGTAATTATTACGCTCCATGTCGGCGTTGATCTTCGTGAAGGTCTGGCCGGTGTGCTTGGCCATGATCTCCTCGAGGATGCGGCGCGTGTGCGCCATCTCCTTGGCTTCGACGAGGATGTCGGTGGCCTGGCCGGAGATGCCGCCCACGAGCGGCTGGTGGATCATGATGCGCGAGTTGGGAAGCGCGTAGCGCTTGCCCTTGGAGCCGGCGGCGAGAATGACCGCGCCGAAGCTCATCGCCATGCCCATGCAGATCGTGGTGATCGGGGCCTTGATGAACTGCATCGTGTCGTAGACCGCGAGGCCGGCCGTGACCATGCCGCCGGGGCTGTTGATGTAGAGGTTGATGTCCTTGGTATTGTCGTCGCTGTCGAGGTAGAGCAGCTGGGCGATGAGGGTGTTGGCCGAGTCGGTGGTGAACTCGCCCTCGTAGCCTCCGACGAAAATGATGCGGTCTTTCAGCAGCCGCGAATAGATGTCGTAGCCGATGACGGAGCCCTGCGTGGCGCGTTCGATGACTTGGGGGATCAGGTTCATGGCCGCATTGAAGCAAATTTCCTATCCTCGGTTCATGGAAAACGAAGCCCTGCCGGAGTACCCTGGGACGCGCGGCCTCAATTTTTGGGAGGCCGACGCCTCGCTCCAGGCCGCCGCGGGCCCGGCGCTCACGCCGCAGGGCCGCACGCGCTCCTCGGAGTACGGGGCCTACGTGGGGCGCACGCTCGACGCGCTCAACGACGTCTCCCACAAGGCCGAGAACCTGCCCAGGCTCGTGGACGGCGCCGTGCGCTACTGCCCGGAGCAGATCGAGGGGCGCCGCGCGCTCGCACGCGCGATCTACGGAGGCCCCGGCCCGCTCACGCTCACCGAACGCATGACGCGAGCCGTGCTCGCGAACTACTCCGGCGAGGGCGGCGCCACCTGCCCGCTCGCGATGACCGAAGGGCTGATCGGCTTGCTCGAGAAGCGCGGCACCGCGGCGCAGATGCGGGAGTTCCTCCCCCGCCTGAAGTCCGACGACGCCGATTGGGCGCTGACCGGCGGCCAGTTCATCACCGAGAAGCAGGGCGGCTCGAACGTCGCGGCCAATGAAACGACTGCCGTGAAAAATCCGGATGGAACCTGGTCGTTGAAGGGCGTCAAATGGTTCTGCTCGAACCCCGGCGAGCTCTGGGTCACGACCGCAAAAACCCCCGAGGGCGTCGTCGCCCTGTTCCTCGTCAAACGTAAAAACGCCGATGGAAGCCTCAACGGCCACAAGATCCTGCGGTTGAAGCCCATCGGCGGCACTCGCGGCAAAGCCACGGTCGAGGTGGAATACACGGGAGCCTCCGCCGAGATGATCGGGAAGCCGCGCGAAGGCCTGGTTTTACTCGTCAACGAGATCCTCTCCGTCTCGCGTCTGCATGTCGCCGCCGCCGCGGTCGGCTTCGCGGGCCGCTCCGTCCTCGAGGCGCGGACCTTCGCCGAGTGGCGCGTGGCCTACGGAAAGCCGCTGGCCTCCATCCCCTCCGTCGCCGCGCGTCTCGAATCGATGGACGCGATCCACAAAGGCGTGCTCACGGCCTTCTATCACGGCCTCGACGCGCTTGAGACCGGCACCGCCGACGCCGAGGCGATCGTACCCATGCTCAAGACCGAAATCTCGCGCCGCGGCAGCGAGCTGGTCCGGGAAGCGCAGCTGCTCATCGGCGGCCACGGCATCCTCGACGATTTCTCCCCGCTCAACCGCCTCGCCGACGACGCGCTCATCAACGAGATATGGGAAGGCACGCACCCCATCCTCGCCGGCCACGCCGCGAAGGCTCTGCGCCGCCCGCGCGTGCTCGAGAGCTTCCTCGCCCGAGTTTCGGACGCGGAGCCGGACGCGCTCGACCGCTTCACCGCGCTCGTCGCGGAAAGCCGGAGCTGGAGCGAGGAAGACCGCAGCCTGCGCGACGAGGAGCTGACCGCCGAGGCCTACCTCCTCCTCTCCGGCTTCGAGAACTAGCGGGGTCTGACCACGATCTGAAGTCGTATAATCCCTGAGTGAAAGAAACCGCGTTCGATCCCGCCGCCCATACCGCCGAAGCGCGCGCCGTCTGGGACGAAGCCGCGGAGCGCTACGAAAAGCTCTCCAACTCCCTGTTCGGGAAGACGGCCGAGGAGTTCGTGGACTTCGCCGGCCTGCGCAAGAAGTGGCGCGTGCTCGATGTGGCCTGCGGGCCGGGCATCGCCAGCCGCGCCGCCGCGGCGAAGATCGACGAGAAGGGCTCTGTGCTGGCCATCGACCTGGCGCCCGGCATGCTCGCGCGCGCGAAGGCCGCTCCCGTCCCGAAGCGCACGGCCCCGATCGCGTACGCGGAAATGGACGTGCACGCCCTCCCGCTCGAGTCGAATTCCTTCGACGCCGCCATCTCCCAGCTCGGGCTGATGCTGTTCGCCCAGCCCGACAAGGCGCTCGCCGAGATGGTCCGCGTGACCAAGCCCGGAGGCGTCGTCGCCTGCCTCGTCCAGGGCCGCCGCGAGAAAATGCTGTTCACCTCCCTGATCCTGCACGCGATCACGGAATGCGACCCCGACCTGCGGGCGCCGTACGGCGCCCCGACGCTGTACTCCTTCGGCCCCGACGGCGCGATCGACGCGATCTTCGCGCGAGCCGGCCTTCAGGAGCTGTCGACCAAGCGCCTCACCGGAACCTTCCGCTTCGCCTCCCCCGAAGAGTACTGGGACACGATGACTCAGGGCGCGGGCCGCACCGGCGCCATGCTGCGCAGCCTCGACGAAAAAGGCCAGGCGTGGGTCAAGAAGACCGTCCTGCGCCGCGCGCTCAAGAACAAGACGCGCTCCGGCATCGAGATCCCCTACGAGTTCATGATGGCTCGCGGGCACAAGCCCGGGAAATGAGCCGCTTCGAGGCCGCGGTCTTCGCCCAGCCGGAGCTCATCGCGAGCGCGCTGCGCGCCCCGCTGCCCGCTTGGATGAAGCCGCCGCGCGGCAAGAAGATTTTTTTCGTCGGCGTCGGCACCAACCATCACGCCGCGCGCATCGCCGCCTGGCTGTGGAGCGGCGCCGGCTTCGACGCGCGCGCGGTCCACGCCTACGATTTCGTCTCTCGGCCGTATAGGCTGTCGAAGGGCGATCTCGGGATATTCCTCTCGCACCGCGGCGGCACCAAGTCCTACACCGTGAAAGCCGAAGCGGCGGCCCGCCGCGCGGGCGCCGCCACCGTCGCCGTGTGCGGAACGGGCGCGATTTGGAAGGGCCCCAAGCTCCGCCTCGAGACCTGCGCGCTTGAGGACACCGGTGCTTTCTCAAAATCCTTCACCACGACCATGGCCTGGCTCCTGCGCTGGGCGGGCAAGCCCGCCCTCCTCGCGCCCTTTACGCGGGCGGCGAGCAGCCTGAATTGGGGCCCCGATTCCCCCCAGGTCGCCGCCGACACCGACCTGGTCCTGCTCGGGGACGGCCTGCGCGAGTGGGTCGCCTGCGAAACCGCGCTCAAGCTCCTCGAGACCGCGCACCTGCGCGTGCGCGCCTACGGCCTCGAGGAATTTCTGCATGGGCCGCACATCTCAGTGGGGGCCGGCTCGCTCGTGATCGGCTTCTCCACCGTCGGGGAAAAGAGATGGGACGACGCGCACCGCTATCTCGACACGATCGGCGTGCCATTCCTTGACGTGGCCAACGAAGACTGGCTCGCGCAGATCCTCTGGGGCCAGCGCTTCACGATCGACTCCTGCCGCCGCCTGGGGATAGACCCCGACGAGCTTCGGGCCAAAGAACCCGCCTACAAGAAAGCCCTCGCCGATCTATAACCCGGCGAGGGCCGCCTCAAATAGCGAGGCCGAACTCATCGATGGAGTCTTTGAGGCTCTCTGAGTCCGCACCCCCTCGGTTTGGACCCTAGGTTCTCTTGCGAGTGGACCTTTCGACGCGCTCGGCCAGGGTCGGCGAGATCTCCTTCTCTTTCGAGCTGGCTCGAGAACTGAATCTCGAGTTCGATCTTGCCGGCACTCTTAGTGTAGCCCCGCCCCCGGCGGGAGTCCAGTCAAATACTTTTCAAATCCCGCCGGGGGCCGGCCGTGAGTCTTACTTCGCCGGAGCTTCGACCGCGGCCGGAACCGCGCACTTCGACGCGTGGCACTTGCCCGCGAGGTAGCCGCCCACGCTGCCGACCGCGAGCAACGCGAACACCGCAAGGGCCTTGCCGCCGCAGCACTTCGACTTATCGCAGCACGCCTTCCCGTCCTGAGCGTCCTTCTTTTCGTTGTCCATGTTCATTCTCCTTTTGAATAGTTCGACAATTGAAATAATTACGGCAAAAAAAATCAGGCCGCGGCCTTCTCCTGCTTGATGCGTTCGGAAATCTTGCGGAACAGGGCGATCAAGGACTCCTGCTCGTCGGCGTTGAGCCCCTTCAGCAGGCCGCGAGAGAACTCGACCGGCCCGGCCATCGCCTCCTCGTTGAGCTCGCGTCCTTGCTCGGTGAGCTCGACCTGCACGACGCGGCGGTCCTCGCTCGAGCGATCGCGCTTGACGAGCTTCTTGCTGACGAGCCGGTCGATGAGGCCGGTGGCCGAGCTCAGCGAGAGGCAGATCATGTCGGCGAGCCCGCTCATCGGGCAGCAGTCCTGTCGCGCGACCGCGCGCAGCACGCGGATCTCCTGCCAGCTGAGCTTCTCGCGCACGGAGGAATTTTTCTTGTCGACGCTCTCCGCCTCCTCCATGACCGTCTGGAGGTGGTCCGTGAGCCGGCGCGCGCGGTCTTCGAGGTTCATGGTTCGGTTTCCGAATGCTTCGACTTTCGAAGTATATCAGGCCCCCGCTGTCCTGTCAAGAGATTTCCGCGCCAACCGGCCCCGCCATTATGGGTCTTACGACCCTTCAACAGCCGCCCGGCGAAGGGTACTCTTATAAGGATGGCGTCCCGAAAGAAAATCATCGCTCTGATGCTGGCGGCCGTCCAGTTCGCCTGCTCCCTGTCGTTCGGCGCCTACGAGGCCGCCGCCCAGATCGTCCGCGCTCCCGCGGGACGCGCCCCGGTCGGAGGAGTCTCGCTCGTTCCGAGCACGGTCTCCGGCGCGCTCTCCCCTCTCGCCGTGTCGCCCATGCTGGCGGCGACCTCGCTGACGCCCACGCTCGCTCCTGCGCTCATCTTAACGCCGGCCCTAGCCGCCGCTCCCGCGGCGCTCAGGCCCGCGCCCGCGCCGGCGTCAGCCTTGGCGCGCGTGCTGCCCGCCGCGGCCGCGGCGAGTCCAGCCGTCCAGCCCAACGCGCCGGCCGAGGGCGGCCGCCAAGCGGCCGACGAATCGTTCGCGCGGCTTTACCCGGAGAATCTCATCGAGGGGAAGGGCTCGCTCGACGACGCCGTGCCCGCCTTCGCTCCGTCCTTCTCCCGCCCTCTCCCGGCCGCCGCGAAGCCTGAGAGTCCCAGCGGCGTCGAGAGCGCGCCGCCCGTCCCCCAGGCGCCCGCGCCGGCGAAAACCTTCTGGAGAAAACCGGCCGTCCGCGCCGCGCTCGCTCTCGCCGCCGCCGGCGCGGTCGCCGCCGCGATTCCGCTGCTGTCCGCGCACGCCGCCGTCGTAGCCGCCGCGGGCAGCGTCGCGCTCAGCCTCATCGGGATCCCGCAGATCGTCAAGAATCACCGCTCGCCCGAATCGATGAAGGACCTCGCGATCGCCGGCCCGCTGATCTGGTTCGCGGCCGCGGGCCTGCTGTCGGTCGTGTCGATCGGCTCGGGCTCGAGCTTCTGGTGGAACGCGGCCAACGTCGCGGGCGCCGTCGAGGCCGGGATCATCCTCGCGCAGATCAACCGCCATAAGCGCGACCCCGGCGAGTTCAAGGCCACCGCGCTCACGGTCGGCGCGGTGATCGCCCTCGTGCCGATGGTCGCGCTCCACGCGCTCATGCCGCTGTCGACCTGGCTCTCCGCGTCCTTCGCGACGGCGATGGGCCTGCTCGCCGTTCTCAACTGGCCTCAGATCCGCCGCAACGACGCGATCTTCCGCGCCGAGGGCCGCGGGCCGCGGGGCATCGCGCCGCTGTACCCGGCGCTCGTCGTGGGCGGCAGCCTCCTCCATCTCTACACGGCCGTGCTGGGCGGCGACGTTCGCTGGGCCGTGAACTCCGCCTTCGGCATCTTCACCACCGCGCTCGTCCTGGCCCAGATCTACGCGCCGCGCGCGGCGCACGCCTTCCTCGGCCCCGTCGTGCGCTTAATCGAGCGCCTGCTCCCGGGAAAAGCCGCCCTTCCGGACGCGGCCGCAAGGCCGATGCGCATCCTCATCACCGGCCCCCCGGGCGCGGGCAAGACCACCTACGGGAAAATGCTGGCCCGCGACTTCGGCATGATCCACATCTCGGCGGGCGAGCTCCTGCGCGAGCGCGCGGCCTCGGACCCTGCCCTGAAAGCTGAAATGGAGAAAGGCGAGCTCGTCGACTCAGCTCTCGTGCGCGGCGTCGTGCTCGAGCGCCTCGCGCGCCCCGACGTCCTCGCCCACGGCTTCATCCTCGACGGCTTCCCGCGCCGCCCCGAGGAAATCGGAGTCATCGATTCCTGGCGCGAGGCGGGCGGCAGGCTCGACGCGATCGTGCACCTCAACGCCCCCGACGCCGAGCTGCTGCGCCGCATCGAGTCGCGCGGCCGTATGGACGACAGCCCCGAGGTGTTCCGCCGCCGCATGGAGATCTACCGCGAGCAGACCCAGCCGGTTCTCGACCATTTCGGCCGCACCGTGAAGGTGCTCGAGGCCGACGCGGGCGGGCCGGACATCGAGGCGACCTACAAGGCCGTGCGCGCCCTCGTCGAGCGCGTGCGATCCCAGCCCTGATCGGCTCTCGCGCTTACTCGGGCTTCTCGAAGGCGACGATGCGGTAGCGGACCAGGCGCAGCACGGAGAGCCAGCGCAGCAGGTGCGTGGGCCAGATCATGCGCTCGGCCGAAGGGATGTCTTTCTCGTCGCGGAGCAGGCGAAGAAGCAAGGGATAGGTCGGCAAAGTATTCGCCGTGATGTCGCGATCGAGCGTCACGCGCAGCCCGGCCGCGGCGGCCATCTCCGCGTAGGGACCGTCCGTCCATCCGTCGCCGGGCGAACCGTAGCCCTTGCCGATCTGCCGCTCGAGCCAACCGGACGCCAATCCTCTCGCCCGGACGTCCCCCACGGGCACGAAGTCGGACAAGGAGGCTCGCCCGCCGGGCTTGAGCACGCGCGCGGCCTCCTTCAGGAAACGCAAGCGGGAAGGAAAGTGGAAGATGCACTCGACCGCGAGCACGCGGTCGAACGCGCCGTCGGGGAAGGGCATGGCGCAGGCGTCGCCCTCGACGAAGGTCGCGCCGGGTGTCTGGACGCGCGCGACCTTGAGCTGGCGCGGGTCGATGTTGAGCCCGGTGAGCTTGAGCGAGGGTCGCTTGGCCGAAAGCGAGGCCAGCGTGCCGCCGAAGCCGCAGCCCGCGTCGAGCACGGCCTGACCGTCCTCGATGCCGGCCGCCGCGACCACCTCCGCGTCGAGGCGATCCATGGCCGCGGCGAACTCCCCCCAATCGAGCGTGGCGGAGCCGGGGTCATCCCAATAGCCCCAGTGCACGAAATGCTCGAACAGGCGAGCTGAAGCCGCGCCCTGCGCGCGGCCCTCGAGCAGGAGATCGAAGTAGGGGAGGTCGATTGCGGTCACCGGAAGACTCTATCAGAATGACCGCCGCGCTCAAGCGGCCGTGATTTTGTATGATCTCGCTCTCGGCGGGGTAGCTCAGTGGTAGAGCACCGGTCTGAAAAACCGGGTGTCGACAGTTCGATCCTGTCCCCCGCCACCATTTTTTTGAAGCGCGCGCTGCCCCTCGTCGTCGTCGCGGTTCTCGCGTCCTGGGCCTGGGCCCAGAACGCCGCGGCCCCTGTCATCAAAACCGCCTCGCTAGTCGACTGGAAGGCCTCCGGCAGCCTTCCGCCCGGCGCGGAATATCATCTTATCTACGAGGACCCCAAGACGCACGCGGTGCAGACCTTGGTGCGCTTTCCCAAGGGCTACTCGCTTCCCCCGCATTCGCACTCCACGGACGAGACCATCCTCGTGCTGAAGGGCAAGATCGTCCTCGAGGTCGGCGGCAAGAGCGAGACTTTGACCGCCGGCGGCTACGCCATGCTTCCCGCCGGCACGGTCTTCACGCTGCGGGTCGCCGGCTTCGGCGGCGCGGAGTTCCTCGCCGCCTTCAATGGGCCCTTCGACATGAAGGCCGCCCCCTAAACCAGAAAGGCGATCGCCTTCGGCAGGACCTCGAACACCGCCGGCGCGAGACCTTCCGCGTCCCCATCGATGTTGAGCGGCATGACCTCGTCGGAGTGGATTTCAATGCGGCGTGCGCGGCGCAGGGCCACTCCGGGACGGCCGACGTGCCCTCCGGAATAGGCCCGTGGCAGAAGCCCCATCAGCCGCGCGCGGGACATGTCCGAGATGGTGAGGAGGTCGAGCAGGCCGTCCTCTGCGTCGGCCTCGGGCGCCAGCCTCATCCCGCCGCCGAACGTGCTCGTGTTCGCCACCGCGACGAGATGATAGTCGGCCGGCGCTTGCGCAACGCCGTCGACCGTGAGGCGCATACGACGCGCCTTAGCCGTCATCACGGAGAGAACTCCCTCAAGGAGATAGGTGAGCGTGCCGCCGAGAGCCTTGCCGCGCCGGTTCACGGACTCGGCGACCTCTCCCGGCAGCCCGAGCGCGGCGACGTTGAGAAAGTAGCGCGCGCGCGGCGCGCCGTCGCGGCCGCGAAAGGTCGCGCGCCCCGCGTCGAGGCGACGCCGGCCGTCCATCGCGAGGGCCTTCGCCCAGGCCTCGGGCTCACGCGGTATGCCCATATGATGAGCGAAGTCGCAGCCCGACCCCGCGGGAAAGGTGAAGAGTCGGGTGTCCTGGCGCATGTGCAGCGGGACGGAGAGGTAGCCGTCGACGACCTCACCGAGCGTGCCGTCGCCGCCCACCGCCACTATCAGCTCCACCCCGGCCGCGACGGCCTCGTGAGCTAGTTCCTTGCCATGCCCCGGCTTATCGGTGCGAGCCAGTTCCATATCCGGAAAGATGTTTTTCGCGAGCGCGCGAGCCTTCTCCCAGCGCCCCCCCGCCCTCCCATGCCCCGCCGCCGGATTAACTATGAACAGAGTCCTCATAATGGTGTCAGGACACCATCCTATAAAAGAACCGCCCCGACCGGGAGGGGGACCGGTCGGGGCGGGTTTTTCGGCGACGAATTTTTAGCGAGCGAGCTTGCCGGCGTCGATCATGCCGATACCCTGCTGCTCGGCGGTGAGGCCGCCGGGGAGCGGGGTGGCCGCCTTCTTGAGCTGAGCGAACACGCCGTCCGGGCCGTTGAGGCCGACATAGCCCTGGGAGATGGCGAGCGCCGCGAGGCCGGCCACGTGCGGGGCCGCCATCGAGGTGCCGGAGTAAGAGGCGAAGCCGCCGCCCATCTTGGCGGACAGCACGTCCACGCCGGGGGCGATGAAGTCGACCTCGGGTCCGCGGCTGGAGAAGCCCGCGAGCTTGTCGGTGTAGTCGGAGGCCGCGACCGCGATCGTGTCCTCATAAGCGCCGGGGAAGCCGACCGAGGCGCCGGAGTTGCCGGCCGCCGCCACGATGACGACGCCCGAGCCGCGGGCGAAGCGCACGGCGCGCTTCATCGCTTCGCTGTCCACGGGAGCGCCGAGCGACATGTTGGCGACGTCCATCTTGTTAACCGCGGCCCAGACGATGCCTTCGATGACGTCGGAGAGGTTGCCCGAGCCGTCGGCGTCGAGGACCTTCACGGCGTACAGGCGGGCCTTAGGCGCCACGCCGACGACGCCCTTGCCGTCGCGCTTGCCGGCGACCGTGCCGGCGACGTGCGTGCCGTGGCCGTTGTCGTCCTGATAGTCGGCCGGGTTCTCGGTCTTCGTGATCGCCGAGTAGCCGCCGTCCACGCTGCCGGAAAGGTCGGAGTGGGACGAGTCGATGCCGGTGTCGATGACCGCGACCTTGACGCCCTTGCCTTCGGTGAGGACCCAGGCGGCGGGAGCGTGGACGCGGTTGATGCCCCACGTCTCTTCCTTGCGCTGGGCGGCGATGGCCGCGCCCATCGGGTTCTGCATGAGGGCGCGGGACTTAGCGAAGTTCAGGCCGGCCATGACGCCGTCAAAGGCGGGCATCGGGGCGGTCTGGAAGGAGACCTGAGCGGACTCGATCCACTTGACGCGCCGGTCGGACTCGATGGAAACGATGCGGCGCACGGCCGGCGAGCACTTCTGCGGATCCTTGCAGGTCGCCTTGCCGGCGTTCATCGACAAAGTCTGGCCCGCGGGGACTTCCACGACCGCGACCGAGACTTCCTGGTCGGTGTCGCCGTTCGTCGCGATGTGCTTGGAGGCCTTGAGCTCCAGGGCGCCGAGCGCGGCGTCGCGGTCCTTCTGGGTGGCCTTCGCGTCGAAGGTCACGATGTAGCGCTTACCCGCCTTCGGAGCGTTCAAGGCCTGAGCGCCGCTGGCGCCCAGAACCGCGATCATCAGTCCGGTCAGAAGTTTCTTCACTTTGTCTTTCCCCCTGCGCTCCGTTGAGGGGACCCGGAGCAGGTCTTAAGTCTGCACGTATTATGGGCGGAAGGCCCAGGCCCGACATGAGGCATAAGGCCCAGATGCGTCTAGGCCCAAAGGCCTACCCCCTAGGTCCTCCCCAAGGAGAGCCTAGGACCTCTGCCTGGGCCCTAACGGACGAGCTTGGCCGCGTCCACGACGCCCGCGCCCTGCTCGGACGCGGACAGACCCGGCACCGGGGAGGCAGCGCGGCGCAGCGCCGCGCGAACCGCGGCTTCGCCGTGCGCGCCGCGGGCGACCGCGAGAGCGCCCAGGCCCGCCATGTGCGGCGTCGCCATCGACGTCCCCGCGTAGCTGTCGTAGCCGCCGCCGGGAACCGAGGACTTCACGTCCACGCCCGGCGCGATGAAGGCGACCTGGTTGCCGCGGCTGGAGAACTTGGCGATGGTCTCGTTCGGGGCGAGCGCGGAAACCGTGATCGCCTCCGGATACGCGCCCGGGTAGTTGACCGAGCCGCCGTCGTTGCCGGCGGCCGCGAACACGGCCACGCCGCGCACGGTCGCGTACTTGAGGGCGGCGCGCATGAAGATCGTGCCCATCGGAGCGCCGAGGCTCATGTTGGCGACGTCCATCTTGTTGTTGCCGCACCAGATCAGTCCTTTAATAATGGAAGAGAGCCCGCCCGCGCCGTCCTTGTCGAGAACCTTGACCGCGTACAGGCGCGCCTTCGGGGCCACGCCGACGACGCCCTTGCCGTCCAGGACGCCCGCGATCGTGCCGGCGACGTGCGTGCCGTGCTCGTTGTCGTCCGCCCAAGGCTTCTTGGAGTCGAGCGCGTTGTAGCCGCCCGCGCAGTTCGCCTTGAGGTCGGGGTGATTGCAGTCGATGCCGGTGTCGATGACGGCGACCTTCACGCCTTCGCCCTTGGTGACGGCCCAGGCGGCGGGCGCGTCCACGCGGGCGATGCCCCACGGAACCTCGGCGGCGTCCACGCCCGGAGGCAGCACGTAGGCCGGGCGCTTCGGCGGAGCGGACACGGCCGGCAAGGCCGCGCGCACCGACTCGAAGGAGGGGAAGGGCGCCCGGAAGACGGGGGTCTCGAGCAGCCAGTTCCTATATATATCCTCCTGGACCTCGAGAACCTCGGGCATGGAGGCGGCCTTCTCGGAGAAGGCCGAGAACATCTTGGCCTCGGACAGCTCGGCGACGAGCGCGCCGATCTCGGAGAGATCGTCGGACTTGGTCGCGCCGAGGGTCTTGAGGGCGGCCTCACGCTGGGCGGCGGTGGTGCCGTCCTTGAACGCGATCAGGTAGCGCTTGGCGCCGGCGGCGGAAGCGCACACCGGAAGCAGCGAAACGAGGACAGGCAGGATCAGCAGCTTATTCATGGTGTCTCCGAACGTCCCATTTATCGCCTCGTCGACGATTCCGCAATTTAGCATACTCCAGACCGAAAGGCCTAGGCCTATTTGGGCCTTACAGGCCGTTATTTTTAGGCCCTCCGGTCCGCGCATATTGACGCCGGCCCGGGCGCGGTCTATACTAGAACCGATGGCCGCCTTACTCGCCCTGATGGTGGCGTTCGCACTCGCGCCGGTGGCGCGCGCCCAGACCGCTCCCGACCCGCAGCTCATCGAGTCGATCAAGCTCGGCAACGTCGCCGGCCTGAAGGCCCGCCTCGCCGCGGGCGCGGACCTCGGCGAAAGGGACCAATTCGGCTGGACGGCCGTGATGTGGGCCGCGGGCCACGCCGACGCGGCCGCGCTCAAGGCGCTGCTCGACGCCGGCGCCGATCCCGCGCCGAAGGACGCCCCCGATTATTCCGCGATCGTCGAAGCCGCGAAAGGCGGACGGGCGGCGAACGTCCCCCTGCTCGCCGCGAAAGGGCTCGACTGCTCGGCGAAGGACGTCGCCGGCGTCCCCGCGCTGTCCTACGCGGCGACGCACTCGACCGCGACGGTGTCGGCGCTGCTCGCCTGCAAGGCCAAGGTCGACGCGCGCGACGCGAACGGCCTCACCGCCCTGATCCGCGCTGCCCAGCTCGGCCAGAGCGCGGCCGCCGGCCGCCTCCTCGCCGCCGGCGCCAAAATAGACGCGAAGGACAAGCTCGGGTACACCGCCTTGATGTGGGCCGCGCACGGCGGCTGGACGGACACCGTGAAGGTGTTGGTCGCGGCGAAGCCCGCGAAGGACTTGAAAAGCGGCGACGGATTGACGGCCCGGGAGCTCGCGCTCAAGCGCGGCCACGGCGCCGCGGCGGATGAAATTCCCCGTTGACGAAAACGAGCACCGGGGCTATACTGCGATTGAGGACGACATGAAGAAAACACTGGCGAAGTCGGCCCGGCACCACAAGGGTTCGTCCCGTAAGGCGAAGGGCGGAAAGGCGCTCGAGTTCGAGCAGGGCTGGAACGAGCTCGAGGCGCAGCATGACCGCCTGAAGACCGACTGGATGAGCCTGGCGGTACAGCTCGGGATCGGCGGATCCGACAAAGCGGCTTACGACTGAGGCCTAACCCTCGTCGTCATCGGCACGGCGCTTGAGGCGCACGGTGCGCTTGCGCGCGCGATGGCCGAAACGTTCGACCAGCGCCTCCGCGGCCGCCAGCAGCGCTCCCGTCCAACGACGGGCCTTCAAGCCCTCCAGCAGCGCGTGCCCATCGAGCCTAGCCACCTCGTCCCATAACGGCGACTTCCGCGCCTCCGCCTCCAGCTCCGCGTGCTTCTCGGCCTCGCCGCTCTTCGTGGGCAGATGGGCCTCGTCCTTGATCGTCACCGAGGCCTGCGCGCGCTCCCCGGCGACGACGGAGATTCCCTCCTTCTCCGCCAAGTCGGCGATCTCTCCCTCGACCCTCTCCCGCTCGGCCTCGACCACCTTCAGGTCGTCCTTCAGGCGCTTGCGGCGCTCCTCGACCTCGGCGTAGCGCGCGACGAGCTTGACGCCGCCGTCCTTGGCCCGCTCCTCGGCCGGCAGGGCCGCGACGCGGGCCTCGTCGCGAAACAGGGGGCACAAGTCCTTATACTCGCACCAATCGCACAGCATGGACGGCTTCACGGGAAACTCATGGTCGTGCTTGATCCGGGAGATCAGCTCCGTCACGTCGGCGAGCAGCTTGGCTCGCGCGGCGTCGTCGCGGATCGAGGTCAGGGTCTTGCCGTGGCGCACGTAATGCCACTTGAGGCGGACCTCCTTCGTGTCGGGCCACTCGCGGCGCACGGCGAGCTCATAAAGGGCGAGCTGCCAATCCTCGTCGGCATGCTCCTGATTCGGGAGCGACTTCGCGGTCTTATAGTCCACGATCTCGAACGCGCCGTCGGGCGCCAGCGCCAGGCGGTCGACGAAGCCCTCGATGCGGTACTCGTGCCCATCGACCATGATCGGGAAGCCGACGCGTTTCTCGATCGCGACCGTGCGGTCTTTGGAGAACGGCTGGTTCCCTTCATAGTAAAGCTGGACGCAGTCCCGGCCGACCTTCCGCCAGTCGTCCTTCACGAAGCGGGCGTCCTTCTCCACGACGGACGCGTCCCAGCCGTCCGCGAACTCGCGTTCGTAGATCTCTTGAAGCTCGGGAAGGGTCGGAACCTTCCCCCCCGTCACGAGCGCGTACAATTCCTCGAACGCCGAGTGCACCGCCACGCCGACCACGGTCTCCGGCGTCTTGCGCGCCCGGGAGATCTTGTCGACGTAGCGGTACTGATAGCGCTTCGGGCAGTTCTGATAGACCGAAAGCTTCGACGGCGAGAACTTGGAGGAGCGATCCTCCTCCAGGTGAGGCTCCTGCATCCTAGATCATCTCCAGCAGGGCGAAATGAAGATACTCGGTCTCGGGCATCGCGAGCAGGATCGGATGATCCGTGGCCTGCCCGCGCAGGGTCACGAAGCGCATCGGCCGCTCGGCCTTCGCCTGCGCGTTGCGCAGCATCAGCACGAAATCCTCGCGCGAGACGTGATGGGAACAGGTGGCGCTGACCAGCAGGCCGCCCTTGGGCAGGGCCCGCATCGCCTGCGCGTTGAGCTTCGTGTACAGGCGCAGGGCCTGCGGAAGATGCTTCTTCGCGGGCACGAGGCTCGGGGGATCCAAGATGATCATGTCCGGCTTGAACGGCTGCTGGCCGCGCGCGAACGACTCGAGCACGACCTCGGCGTCGCCCTCGTCGGCCGACACGATCCCGTCCACGCCGTTGAACTTCGCGTTCTCGCGCGCGAGCTGGATCGCGGGGCCCGAGCTGTCGAGCGCCAGCACCGACTTCGCCCCCGCCTTGGCCGCCGCGATCGCGAAGCCGCCGGTGTAGCAGTACAGGTCCAGCACCGAGCGTCCCTCGAAGTACGGCCGCAGGAAGGCGCGGTTCTCGCGCTGGTCGAAGTAGTGCCCCGTCTTCTGCCCTTCGCCGAGAGGCGCCGCGAAGCGCAGGCCGTTTTCCGTGATCGGCACGCGCTCAGGCACCGTTCCCGTCAACGTCCGGCACTCGAGCGGGAGGCCCTCGAGGGCGCGCACTTTGTGGTCGTTCTTGAGATAGATGCCCTTGGGCTTGACCAGCTCCTCGAGCGCGGCCTGAATCCACGGCATGCGGCGCTCGATGCCGGCCGACATCACCTGGAGCACGAGGTATTGGCCGTAGCGGTCGACCACCAAACCGGGAAGGCCATCCGACTCGCCGTAGCAGAGACGGTAGGAGGTTTCACCCGGCAAAGCCTTCTCCCGATAGGCGATCGCGGCCGCGAGGCGGCGGCGGAAGAACTCCGCGTCGACGGGCTCCTTCGGATCGCGCGTCAGCACGCGCCCGCCGATGAGGCTGTTCGGGTTGTAGAACGCCATCCCGAGCGACACGCCGGCCGCCGTCACGATCACGCCGAGGTCCCCGGGCACCGGCGGATGATCCGACAGAACCTCCTTGATCTCGTTGGAGAAGATCCACAGATGCCCCGCCTTGACGCGCTTATCGCGGTCCGGATTGAGGATGATGCGCAGCGGCTTCTGTTCGGTCTCGGCTTCAGGGACAACGGTCTTGGCGGCTTCAGTCATGGTGTATCTCCTTGCGGCTGGGTTCGGCTAGAGAAAGCCGCCCCGACTTCTGTCCTTCTTGGTGTCAGGTCTGCCATTCGGACACAACTCGGAAAAGTTATGTCCTGTCGGCAGACCTGACACCATCATGACACAACTTATAGGCAGCCACCTCGCTTGAGGATCTCTCGGGCGGAAGCGCCGTAGGGCTCCAGGGAGAAGCAGGCGTCGAGCTCCTTGGGGGACAGGCGCTTGGACACGTCGGAGTCGGCGGCCAGGTGCTCGCGCAGGGGGCGGTTGTCCTTCCAGGTCTTCATCGCGTTGCGCTGGACGAGGTCGTAGGCCTCGAGGCGGCCGAGTCCGGCGTCGATGAGGCGCAGCAGGACCTTCTGGGAGAACACGAGGCCGTTCATCTTCTCGAGGTTGCGCTTCATGTTCTCGGGGAACACCTGCAGGCCGTCGAGGACCTGCTCCAGGCGGTGGAGCATGAAGTCGAGGGCGATATGGGCGTCGGGGATGATCATCCGCTCGTTCGAGGAGTGGGAGATGTCCCGCTCGTGCCACAGCGCGCAGTTCTCCGTCACCGCCGACTCGTAGGTGCGGATCAGGCGCGCGAGGCCGCAGAGGTTCTCGCACAGCACGGGATTGCGCTTGTGCGGCATCGCGGAAGAGCCCTTCTGGCCGTCCGAAAACGGTTCCTCGAGCTCGAGGATCTCCGTCTTCTGCAGGTGCCGAATCTCAAGCGCGATGCGCTCGACGAAGCACGCCGTCAGCACGAGCGCGTGGAAGTACTCGGCGTAGCGGTCCCGCGGCACCACCTGCGTGGAAACGGGCTCGGGGCGCAGGCCCAGGGCGTCGAGAACCTTCGCCTCCACGTCGGGCGACAGCTGGGAGAAAGCACCGACGGCGCCGGAGACCTTGCCGTAGGCGATGACCTCACGGGCGGCGCGCATGCGGCGCAGGCAGCGCAGGCCTTCGGCGTGCCAGCCGGCGACCTTGATGCCGAAGGTGATGGGCTCGGCGTGGACGCCGTGCGTGCGGCCGACCATCCAGGTGCGCTCGTGCTTCTTGGCGAGAGCCTTTAGGCGCTTGAGCACGGACTCGATGTCCGCGACGAGCAGGTCGGCGGAGTCGCGCAGCTGCAACGCCATCGAGGTGTCGAGCGCGTCTGAGGAGGTCATCCCGAAGTGCAGGTAGCGGTCCACCTTGGGAGCTTTCGTCTTCAGTTCGCCGGCGACGGCCGAGAGCATGCCGATGACCTCGTGGCCGGCGCTCGACTCCTTGCGGCGCGAGGCCTCGAGCAGGGACTTCTCGAGCAGGCGGCGCAAGGCCTTGAGCTCGGAGGCGGGCACGCCCTTCTCGTTGGCGATCGCCTTGAGCAGCTCCTCCTCGACGCGCAGCATCGCGCGCAGACGGTTGTCGTCCGACCAGATCTCCCCCATCGCGGGGCGGGTGTAGCGTGGAATCATGCGGCCTCCTGTAGAATCAAATCGGGATGCGACGCCTCGAGGCGGCGGCCGAGGCGGTGAAAGCCCCAGCCCGCGGCGCCGGCCAGGGCGCCGGCGGCGAGCCACGGCGCGGGCGCCCAGCGCCCGCTGAAATGCTCGAAGCCGAGACCGCCGAGCAGCGGGCCGAGCGCCTGGCCGAGCGAGTGCAGCAGGCCGTGGAAGCCGAGGTAGCGGCCCTTGAGGCGCGCGGGCGCCAGGTTGGCGGCGAGCGCCTCGAGGCTGGGCGAGACCACGATCTCGCCTATGGTCACGATCATCATGCCGAAGGCCAGCGGCCACCAACCGCGCGCGAAGCCGATCCACGACCAGCCCGCGACGTAGAACAGGCAGCCCGCGGCCGCGGCCCGGGGCAGGGCCAGGCGCGAGACGACGCGCGTCGCGGTCTGCTGAAACAGGACGACGAGGGCGCCGTTGACGGCGAACAGGAAGCCGACCGAGGTCTCGGTGAGGCCGCCGTGCGCGGTGGCGTGCACCGACATCGGCGCCACGAGCTGGGACATCGAGCAGGCGATGATCATCGTCAGGATGCCGAGCTCCAGGAATCGGGGGTCGCGCGCCGCCGTCCAAGTGCCGGTCCACGCGAAGCCCGCGTCCGAGCGGACCGCGGGCGCGGCGGGCACGAGTTTCAGGAGCAGCACGAGGCAGACCAAGGAAAGGGCGGAGGTCGCGGCGAACATCAGGGCGTACGAATAGCCCGCCATGAAGCCGCCGAGCGCGGGGCCGACGGCCCACGCCGCGTTCTGAGCCACGCGCAGCGCGCCGTACGCGCGTACGCGCTCCCCGGCGGGATGCTCGTGCGCGATCCAGGCGCGCACCGCCGGAGAGTACATGTTGCCGGAGAGCGCCCCGGCGACGTGGAGCCCGACAATGACGGCGACCGGCCAGGCGTAGGCGACCGCGGCCGCCAGCAGCGCCGTGGACGCGATGCGGAAGACAAGCGCCAAGGCCATGACCTTCTTGCAGCCCCACACGTCGGCGAGTTCCCCGCCGAGCGTCTGGCCGACGGCCGACGCGGCGATCGCGCCGCTCACCGCGAGCCCGACGAGCCCCATCGCGAGGCCGCGCTTCTCATGAAAGTAGAGCGTAAGGAACGGGAAGGACAGCGCCAGGCCCGCCACAAGGACGCCGTGGCAGAGCAGGAGGGCCCGGAGCGCGGTCTTCGGCTTTTCGCTCACTCGCCGTCCGATCCGAGCTCGATCTCGCGCTTGGCCGTCGACAGCGGCACGCCCGCCGCGCACTGCGGGCAGGTCTCCGGCGACGCGGCCTCGAGCGGGTAGCCGATCAGGCTGCGCACCGGCACGCCCAGGCACAACGGCGCCTGGGAGCGGTCGACCATCGCGGCCACGCCCTGGACGCGGGCGCCGTAGGCCTGAGCGAGCGCTACGACCTCGCCGTTGCTGCGGCCGGTCGTGAGCACGTCCACGACGACGAGCGCGCGCTCGCCGCGCTCGAGGCGGAAGTCGCGCCGGAACGCCATCGAGCCGCCGATGCGCTCGGTGAAGATCGCGCGGCACTTCTTGGCGCGCGCGACCTCCTGGCCGAGCACGACCGAGCTCATCCCGGTCGAAATCACGACGTCGACGGCGGACGCGAACTTGGCGGCGATCGCCTTCGCGATCTTCTGCGCGACGTGCGGATACTGCAGGACCAGGGCCGGCTGGAGATAGACCGGAGTATGAAGGCCCGAGGCCAGCCGGAAGTGGCCGCTCGCCACGGCGCCGTGCTCCTGCAGCAGCCCCAGCACGTCCATCTTGTTCAATCGGGTCATGTCGTTCTCCTATTTAAAGAGCGTCTGCAGCTTCTCGATCGCTTCGAAGCGCTTCTTGCCCAAGGCGCGGCCTTCTTCCAGCTTCCGCTCGATTTCATTCACGGGAATTTTCTTGAAGCGCGGCTCGAGTTCGGGCTTGTTGAGGTCGCCCTTCACGCGGAAGCCGATCGACGGGCGGCCGGCCTCGTCCGTCCACCATTCAGGCAGGGACCCCTCGAATTTCGCCAGCCGCGTCAGGACGGTCATGTCCACGTCCTCGCGGCCGAAGTCGGCACGGCCCTCGGCGAACGCCGCGAGCTGAGGAGAGTCCACGTGGAAGTAGCGCGTCGTCGCCACACCCTTGTCGAGCCCGTATTCGCTTTCAATCTTGGTGAAATCGAGCGTCTTGGGATAGGCCGTCGCCGTGCTGAAGATGGAGAACTTGTTCATCTTGTGCATGTAGATGAACGGGAGGAAGATCACGCGCAGGAGCTTGTGAGAGTCCTGCACCGCCGGGATGTCGGCCACGCGCCCGGGGCCGAAGCGCACGCGCGCCTCGCCGCCGACCTTGTCGAGCGCGGGCGTGACGCCGCGGATGGACCAGAGCAGGTCGAGGTCGCGGCACCAGAAGTTCGCCTGCTTGACCTCGGTCACGCGCAGGTGCCCGGCGGTGTCGGGGAAGCTGCGCGGGATGACGTACTTGAAGGTGCTCACCCACGGCCGGCTCTCGCGCTCCTCGGCCGATACGGTCCGAGTCGAAACGGCCGCCGCGATGCCGGTCACGAGCTTCTGCGCGTCCTCCCAGACGATTTTGTCGAGGTTGCCGGAGATCAGCACCTCCTTGGGCGCGGAGAGGCGGTCGACCCGTCCCCTAAGGCGCAGGCGCGACTCGCCCCAGCGCAGCGCCAGACTCTCAACGGTCAAGGCCTGTTTGACCACCGACAGGACGATCGCGACGTCGTCGAAGGCGTTGCCGTACGCGACGACCCGGCCCTTGGTGACCGAGGCCTTCACCGAGGCGAACTCGTCGGTGACGAACGCGTCCAGGTCCAGGATCTCGACGCGGCGGTCGCCCCAGTCCGCGCCGAAGCCGCGCAGGCTGACCACGGCCTCCTTGAGCTGAAGGGCCCCGAGGCTGCCCTCGACGGTGCCGCTCAGCGCGGCCTTGCCGCGGAGCTCGCGGGCCGTCCACGATGGATGCCAGCCCGCCAGCTTCTCGAAGACCGCGTCCTTCGTCGTGAAGTGCGCGCGCAGCGAGGCGGTGTCCGAGCTCATGTCGAAGACGCCGTCGGCGGCCGCCGTGCCCGCCGGCGTCGCGATCTCCAGACGCTCGACGTCCCAGACCGTCGGCGAGGCCCAGCTCACGCGCGCGATCCACTTCGTCGCGGGCAGGGAGAGCTTGAGATCGCGCCCCGTCCAGCGAGGCCAGCGCTCGGGCCCGAGGGCGGGCACCGCCGCCTCGACCTCGAAGACGAGACGCGGGAAGCCCGTCACCACGCCCTTGCCCGAAACCTTGACCCCGTCCGCCTCCGCCGTGAAGCGGTCGGCTCGCGCGGTGGCGCTCGACCAGTTCAGGCCGGCGAGGTCCATGCTGCCCTCGGCCGAGACGCTCGTCGTCAGGGTTCGCGTGCCGAAGGTCACGGTATTGACGAAGGATAGAGACAACGGGAAGGCCTTATCCTGGTCGAAGCCGTCGGCGCGCAGGGAGAGGTTCTCGAATGAGATCTTGCGTCCGCGCCGGCGGTCGTCGACCTTCAGGACGCCGTTGTTGACGATGGTTTCGGCCGAGGCGAGCGCCAGCGGCAACGCTCCGCCGCGAGCGGTTCTCGTGGCCGAGAACAGGTCCGCGATGTCCCACGTGCCGTCCGGCTCGCGCGCGAGAGATATCTGAGGGGACTCCAAGCGCAGCGTGTCGAACTCAAGCCGGCGCCGCAGCAGCGGGCTCAGCTTGACCGTGACGAGCGCCGTGTCGCAGACGAGCAGGTCCCCCTCGGCTCCACCCGCCCGGCGCACGCGCAGGCCCCTGAGCTTGAGGCCGCGAGGAGTGAGCACCATCCGCTCGATCGAGACCTCGCGATTGAGCAGGGCTTTGAGCTGGGCGACGGCGAGAACACGGACGTCTTCGGGACCGAACTTCTGGTGGATGTAAGCCGCGAGGCCCGCGGCGATGAGCACGAGCACGATGAAGGAAAGGCCGAAACCGCGAAGCACGGTCCGGAAGGCGGCGAACAAGAGGCGGAGCGCCCGTTTAAAGGCGAGCATTGAACCTCATAAGGAATGATTTTACCTTATTAGGCTTTCGTACAGGTCGTGGAGGGCGGAAGCACCCCGGTCCCAGGCGCAAGGCAACGCGGAGGCGGGGCCGAGCGCGCCGGCATTATCGCGAAGCGAAGGGCTCGCCAAATCGAGCATCGCGCTCTCGAGCGCGGCCCCCGCCGGGTCGGCCAAAACGTATTCGCGCTGCTCCCCCTTCATGAGCTCGGCCGCGCCGACCGAGGCCCCGGTGATCACGGGCAGGCCGCAGGCCAGAGCCTCCAGCACGCTCATGCCGAACTCCTCCCACTTCGCCGGATGAACGTAAACATCGAGGGCGTGATAATAACGCCACACCTCGGGAATCGGATCGCGAAAAATGACGCGGTCGGCGATCCCAAGTTCCCGCGCCAGCGCCAGGTACGGACCCAGGCGGGCTTCCTTGCCGACGACGAGAGCGCGGGCCTCGGGGCGCTTCGCCGCGACGGCCGCGAACGCGCGCAGAAACGGCTTCAGGCCGCGCTTCTCGAAATCCCCTGAGGTGACGAGCCCGTAGAGCAGCTCGCCGGGCTTGACGCCGAGCTCCGCGCGCGTCGTCGGGCCGAAATCCTCGCGGCCGCCGGCGTTGAAGCGGCACGAGTCGTAGCCGGGGTGGATCACGTGGATTTTATCGGCGGGCACGCCGAAGCGGCGCGACACGTCGTCCTTCATCAGGTTCGAGTTAGCGACCAGCGCCCGGAAGCGGCCCTGGGACAGCTGAATCGAATGCATCCGTCCGACCGCGTCCGCTTCCGGCAGCGGCGAGCCGTGAAGCGCCTCATGCGCCGCATGCACGCAATTGTGAAGGCTCAGCACGTCCTGGTCGAGCAGATCGCCGTGGCCGTGCACGAGATCGAACTGCTTCGTCATGCCGTCGGCGGCGGCCGCGAAGGCGCGGCGCTTGAGCCACGAGCCCCACGGCCAGGCGGGCACCCAATGAGGAACGGCGCCCGCCTCGAGCAGCGCCTTCTTGTCGAGCTTCTCCGCGAAGACGTGCACCTCCCAGTCGTGAAGGGCGAGGCGCCGCGCGTGCTCGACGATCATGCGGGCGGCGCCCGACAAGCCCTGGACGCGCCGCGCGGCAACCGCGACGCGCTTCTTCACCGGGCCCCCACGAGCGCCAGCACCGTCGCGGAGGCGACGGGGATCCAGAGATTGTCGTTAAACACCGGCGTCGTGGGCAGGAGCTCGGCGAGCGAGCCGGCGAGCGCCGCGGCGAAGGCGGCGCCGGGCCGCACGCCGCAGGCGAGCGCCGCCGCGAAGCCGACCGCGAAGCCGGCGAGGCTGCCCTCGAGGGACTTCACGCCGCCGAAGAGCTTCGTGCGCCCGAACGCCTTGCCGACGAGCGCGCTCGCCGTGTCGCCGAAGGCCAGCTGGAGGATCGCGGCGCCGACGATCACGGGGTCGCCGCGAGCGATGAGCATCGCGGCGAAGCTGCCGGCCGTCGTGAAGATGATCCCGCTGTAGTGGGCGCGCTCGGACTCCCGCATTAGGCCGCCCATGAGGCCGAGCAGAAACCGCTCGACCGCGGGGACCTTGAGCCGCGCGGTCTCGATGATGAAGACGATGGGGAACCAGACGCACATCGCATAGGCGACCAGCGGCCAGCCCAGCAGGTGGAACGCGACCAGATAGACGAGCGAGAGCTGATGGAATGTCTTGCGGCCGAACTCGCGGAGCAGCTCGCTCTTCACCACGCGAGCGCGCTCCTCTTCGCCGCGGCGAGCGCGGGCTTAGCGCCCAGCCACGCGAAGGTCCAGAACCTCTTCGTCAGCCCGGCGGCCTCGCGCAGGCCCCCCAGCAACGGCACCGCCTCCGGGAACAGCCCTTTGAGCAGGAGCATCAGCATCAGCGCGTTGGCGATCGCGATCAGCGCGACGGAGAACAGCACGCCTCCCGCCGCGTCGAGGTCCGGCTGACGCGTTTGCGTGAGCGAGTCCCACGTGAACAGCAGATGCGCGCCAAGCGCTCCGCCGAGCAGGAACAGAAACAGCGCCTCGCCGCCCGCGTCCGGCCTCGCCCAAAGCAGAACGCGGTAGCCCAGCGCGACGGCCAGGGCGTAGAACGGCACGCAGTAGGGCGCGAGCGCCACGAACGCGTTCGAGTGCGACAGGTCAACATGGCCCTCTTTCTCGCCGACCGCGATGGCGTACACGCTGCCGCCCGTCGCCCAGGCGGCCATCGCGTGCGTGAGCTCGTGGCCGAGGACATAGCTCCAGCGCGCGCCGCGCGCAGCCCACGCCGCGGGGCCGACCGGATCGAGGATCAGCCAGCGGTGGATCGCCCACAGCGCGAAGGCGATCCCGAGGCCCGCCCCGAAGGGCGCTGCGGTCGTCGAATGGACCGCGACGCCGGCGAGCGTTTTCGCCGAGACCCATAGCAGGGAGCCCGACAGCGGCAGCAGCAGCAGCCCGATCAGCAGGCGCAGCATTTCCGCTACTCCAGCATGTAGTCTTGGTAGGGAATCTTCCGCGCGTCGAGCTCTTTTTTCCAGAGCTCGCGGGCCTCCGCCATCTTGGCGCGCGCCAGGGCGCTCCAGCGGTTCTCGGGCGGGCTGAACAGCTGGGCGGCGGTCTGGTACCAGACATAGGCGTACTTGAGCGAGCTCTCGGCCACGGCCTGGTCGCGCTCGAAGCGCGCGAGCCCGGCCTTGCGCTCGTAAGCCGCGCGGTCGAGCTTGCCTTTCGCGAGCTCCCGGGACAGCTCCCCCTCGCGAGCCGCGAGCTCGGCGTCAAAGTGGGCCTTCTTGAGCTCGGGCCGGCGGCTCCACTCCATCCACTTCTCGCCCTCGAGGTAAGCCGAGCGCGAGCGCAGGATCAGGTCGACGCGGGCCAGGCCGTACACGGCGGCGATCAAGGCCGTCGCGATCAGGACGACGCGGCCGGCGTTCCTCACGCCGAGGCGTCCTTCGGCGCCGTGCCCAGAACCCGGTGCAGCGCCAAGGTCAGCATGACCGGGCGAACCGGCTTCTGCAGAAATTCCTTCACGTTCGGCTCCTGGCGAACCATCTCGATGCTCTTGGCGTCCATCGCCCGGCCGGTCACCACAAGGATCGGGATGTGGCCGAAACCGCGAGACTGAAGCTCGCGCAGGGCCTCATAGCCGCCCATCCCGGGAAGCATGAAGTCGAGAACGATGGCGTCGGGATCGAGCGCGGCGACCTTGGCCAGGGCTTCCACTCCGTCCATCGCGCGGTCGGTGCGAAACCCTTCCTTTTTGACGACGTGATCCATCAGGTCGAGAAGAGACTCGTCGTCGTCGACAAGCAGAACGAGCTTGCTGGATGGGGCGCCGGGAGCGTCTTCGCTCATGCGGCCCCCTGAGCGCGCGACTTGAGTACGCGTTCGAGCGTGGCGCCCAGCACGTTGGGCTTCAGCGGCTTTTCGAGGAAGTCCACGACGTTCGACTCCTGGCGGATCATGTCGGCGGTGGAGCGGTCGGTGTAGCGGCCCGTGACGATCACGATCGGAATCCGGGTGAGGCCGCCGGCCTGAAGCTGTCGCAGCACCTCGAACCCGCCGTAGCGGGGCATCATCAAATCGAGGAGGATCAAATCGGGCTTGAGGCGCTCGGCCTTCTGGTAGCCGTCCTCTCCGTCGACCGCGCACTCGACGCGGTACCCCTCCTTGACGATCAGGAAGGTCAGCAGCTCTCGCACGCTCTCATCGTCGTCGATGATCAGGACCAGCTTCTTCGTTTCGGCGGGTTCCACCATGGCCCCATTTTACCGTATTTTTGCCGTCAGGATATGGCGCGCACGCGGCTGCGGGGCTATACTCCCGTCGAGAGGTACCACCGATGAGATCCCTCCGCCCTTTCCTGTCCGCCGCCCTCTGCGCCGCTTTCCTGTCTCAATCCACCGGCGCCGCCGATCTCGCCCCCATCTTCGCCCGCGGGATGATGCTTCCGCCCCCCGGCCGAATGGCGCCCATGCCGCCGCCCGGCACGGCCAAGCCCGCGCCGCAAAAATCCGTCAAGCCCGCGGGCGAGCCCTGGCTCGCTTCGGCGGCCGTCGTGGCCCGGTGGATCGCGGGGCGGCTCAACGAATCGATTTCCGTTCTCGAGGCGGCGGCGCCGCCGGCCGCGGAGGAGCTCGCCTCATACTCGGCCGCCGCGCACAACGAGGTCGCGGCGATGGCGTCCCTGCCGATGCCCGAGCCGCCGATCGACCGCATGCTGATCGCGATGGAAGGCCGCCGCGTCCTCGCGTCGGGCCTGGCGGCGCAGATCTCGTCGATCCTCCAGTACCGCACCGAGCTCAAGCCCCTGCGGCCGCGCTTCGTCGGGGAGTGGGTCGGCCAGGGCCCGGTGCGCGCGCGCGTGGACTACCTCAATCCGCTCGGCATCACCCGGGGCGAGAAGAAAGGGTTTCGCGTGACCCTCTCCGACGGCTACGAGCGGCTGCTCCCGAACCGGGGCGCCATTCCGAGCTCGCTGATGCAAGAGCGGCCGCTGTACTTCGCCGGCGACTCGGTCGACGTCGAGGTGACCATCCTCAACACCGGCTCCGAGCCGATGATGAACATAGGCGTCTCGGCGGTCCAAGAGGATCACACGGCGTCCGGCGAGGCGGGCAAGGCGCTGTCGGCGCCCGTGCTCAACACGGCGTCAATCCTCGCGCCCGGGGCGACGGCGGTCCTGCGCTGGCGCATCAAGCTGTCTTCGACCGGCCGCGAGGCCGTGAACTTCGAGCAGACCCACCTCCGGATCACGAGCGAGGATCCGACGGGAGCCTCGAAGGTCCAGCTCGACGAGGCGCAGGCCGGCATCGTCGATCCTCCGGGGCTGTGAGCCGTCCGGTTGTTCTATAATGGCCGCGCATGGATTTCGATGAATTCCGCGGCCAAGTCGAACGGCTCGACAAGCTCGCCGCCTCCGGCGACGACCGCGCGCTTCTCGCGGCGCTCAGCGAGGCCGAGCGGTCAGATCTTCCCGAGCTCGACCGCGCGCGTCTGCTGACCCAGGCCGCCCAGGCCCACGAGCGGCTCGGCGAAGCGGACCTGGCGCTCGCCGCGTATGACCGCGCCACGGCCCTGGAGACTCCCCATCACCGCTTTCAGGCCGCCTTCCGCAAGTCCGACTACCTGGCGCGCCTCGGACGCAAGGACGAGAGCCGGGAAATTCTAAAGTCCCTCCTCGAACGCCCCGAAGCCACGCTCTCCGAGCGCCACTCCTTCGAGGCCCGCATCAAGCTCCTGCGCCGCGTCGCGTAGACGGCGGCGCCTTCATTTCGGCGCCGTCTTCAGCGTCTTGTGGAGCGCGGCGACGAACTTGGCCATCTTGACGGGCTTGGCGATGAACTCGACGACGTTCGCCTCCGCGCGGATCATCTTGATCGTCGAGTCGTCGAGCGCGCTGCCGGTGACGACGAAGACCGGGATGCGGGCGGTCGCCGAGCCCTGGAGCGAGCGCAGGAACTCGTAGCCGCCCTGGCCGGGCATCATGAGGTCGGTGATGATGAGGTCGGGGATCTTCGCCTCGAGCTTGGCGGCGGCGTCGAGCCCATCGACCGCGGTGAGCACCCGGAAGCCCTGCAGGCTCGAGGCCATCTCGAGGAAGCTGCGCACCGTCTCATCGTCGTCGACGATGAGCAGCAGCTTTTCCCCCGGCGCCGCGAGCGCCGGCTCGGGGGCGGCGACGGACGTTTCCGTCGGCGCGGAGGGGAGCGGCGCCGCCGGGGGCGCCGGCGCTTTGGCCTCCTCGCGGGGAGGCGCGGCGATAAGGAAGATGCCGCTCGAGTTCGGATCGAGCGCGCGGGCGATGTCGGGGAAGGACTCCGCGGGCTTCCACGCGTCCTGGGTGGTCGCTCCGGCCGGGAACACCAAGGTGTCCTTCTTAAAGCCCGGGCGCAAGGCCAGCTGGCCAGCCTCGAAAGGGCCGATCGCCTTGGCGCCGTCGTAGAGATAGTACGGCATAGAGCGCAGTATACCCGCGTTAAGGCGAGGGCGCCAGCCCGTACGGGCTGGCGCCCTCGAGCGGCGGATTACTTGGCGGCGGGAGCCGGAGCGGCTTCAGGAGCGGGCGCGTTCGCGGCCTTCTTCTCCTTGCGTTCCTGCTTGGCCTTCTGGTGTATGCCCTTCATTTTATCGCGATGCGCCTTGCGCTTCTCGTGCTGCTTCTCCTTGAAGGCCTCGCGCTCGGCCTTCATCTCCTTCTTGAAGCCCTCGTGCTCGGCCTTCATCTCGGGATTTCCGCCGCCCGGCGCGGCGGGCTTGTCCTCGGCGCGGACAGGGGCGATCAAAGCGAGCAACAATGCGACGGACAGCATCATTTTCATGTGGTCTCTCCGTGAGTCCGGCGTTTCGACATGCTAGCATAGCTCCCTAAAATGAAACGCGCCAGGCCCACCCTGATCTTCATTCTGCTCGCCGCGGTCCTGCTGCCCCTCGCGACGGCCGCGGCCTGGGTGCTGTGGCTGCCGGACGTAAGCGCTCTGAAGAGCGCCCCCCCAAAATCCACCGCGTACATGGATTTGCGAAAACGCCAGGCCGCGTCCAAGGGCAAGAAGCTCGAGCTGCGCTGGCGCTGGGTCCCGTCCGGCGCGATCTCCGAGCACCTGAAGCGGGCCGTCGTGACGGCCGAGGACGACGAGTTCTGGCGGCACGACGGCGTCGATTGGCCCGCGATTCGCGCGGCCTACGAGCGCAACCGCAAGGCGGGGCGCTTCGCCGCCGGCGGAAGCACGATTACGATGCAGCTCGCGCGCAACCTCTACCTGTCGCCGAGCAAGAATCCCCTGCGCAAGGCGAAGGAGATCCTCATCGCGCGTCGGCTGGAGCGCGAGCTCGGCAAGCGCCGGGTGCTCGAGCTCTATCTCAATTGCGTCGAATGGGGCAAGGGCGTGTTCGGCTGCGAGGCCGCGGCGCGGGCCTATTTCAGCAAGTCCTGCGCGGAGCTGACCTACGAGGAAGCCGTCGCGATGGCCGTCGTCCTCCCCAACCCGCGCCGGTGGGACCCAGCCAAGCGCGGCCCCTACGTCGAGCGCAACTCGAGACGAATCATCGGCCGGATGGAGGCGGCCGACCGCGCGCGCGCCCAGGCCGCCGGCGGGGAGCCGGTCCTCGCGCCTCCCGTCGAGACCGCGATCGTCGAGGCTGAATCCGATTTCGGCGAGCCCGAGGACGCCGCCGCCGACGACGACGCGTTCGCCGAGCCCGGGGTTCAGAGCGGTTCGACGACCGTGAACTCCTCGAGCGGCTCGGCGCTCAGCGAGTAGGGCAGAAAGCCGGAGGTGTTCGAGTAGAAGCCGGCCTCGCCGGTCCAGCCGCTGATCAGGCGCAGCGGAACCGGGCTGCCCAGGGTCGCCTTATGAACGTTCGCACGAAAGCCGCGGGCGGGCTTGAAGACATTGGAGTTGACCTGGGTGAGGATGACGGCGTCGCCGGGCTTGACCAGGTCCCACCCCCCCTTCTTCCAGTCGAGCTCGGTTCCGCCCGCCTCCTCGATGTAGTGCTGAAGGCCCCAGTGCGCGACGCACCACAGCCGCCGGCCCGCCGACGCGTACTCGGCGACGAAGCGGCGGGCCATCGTCTTCTGGGCGTCCGCGTACTGGTAGTCGACGAAGGAGAGCGCGCCGCTCAGCGCGGCGACGCAAGCCAGGCTCGCAAAACGCAAAGGCCGCAGGCGGCTCTCCGGCAGCCTCGCCTCGAGCGCCTCCGCCAGGGCGAACACCAGGGGCGGGATCAGGAAAAGCACCAGGCGGGCGAGGATGGACCAGTAGAAAAACAGCAGCAGGATGGCCACGGAGGCAACCCACGGTCGCCACAATCTGGCGCCGGGCGCGCTCGACCGCCACACGCTCGCCAGGGAGAGCAAAGCGCCGAACGAGAACAGGACGCCCGTCCAGCGGTCGACGGGCCTCACGAGCGGAGCCAGGTCGAACCATGGCAAAAACAGGACGGCGACGGCCGCGGCGCAGGCCGCGATCACCGCCTTCGGCGGCCTCGGCAGAAAAGCGGGCCAGAGAACCGCGACGACGCCGCAGCCGCCGGTGAACGATAAGAAGGACCGCAATTTATGCGGCCAGGTGGACCAGAACATCTTCGACGAGTCCGCCGTGACCGAGATCGCCGAATCCAGCGCCCCACCTTTGGACAGCTCATTGCCGATCAGCCAGCACAGCAGCGGCAGGGCGGCGGCGGCGAAGTAGCCCGCCAGCCGCGCGGCCGGGACGCGGCGCCACAGGTAAAAGAAGGCCGGCAGGGCGATGAAGATCGCGTTGTACTTGGCCAGCAACGCGAGCGCGAAGAGCGCGGCCGACGCCCAGACCCAGCGCGGCTTCTCCTCGTCGACGCCTCGCACCAGCGCGTACAGGCACGGGAAGGCGAAGCCCGCCATGAGCTTTTCCGCCATGAGGTGATTGAGGTTGATCATGTAGGCCGGCGACGCGACGACGATCAGCGCGGGAAGCAGCGGACGCTTGAGAAAGCGCGCCGCCAGCAGGTAGAGCGCCAGGCTCGCCGCCAGGTCGAAGGGCAGGAAGCACAGCCGCATCGCCGCCTCTCCCCCGCCGGTGAGGCGCCAGGCCGCGGCGAGCAAATAGGCCAGCAATGGAGGGGTGTTGTTGATCGTCGACATCGGCACGGCGCTGCCGTACCAGTTGTAGTCGAAGGCGAACGGATGCAGGGGGTCGCGCAGAATCTGGCGCGCGATGGCGAGGAAGAACGGCTCGTCGATGTGAAAGGGCTTTCCGGCGAACGGGAAGAGGACGAGCCCGGTGAACGCGGCGACGATCAGGAGGTCCCGGTCGCGCCCCTTCACCGGCTCAGAGGTTCGTCGTGACGAGGGTCTCCGTGGCGGACACGCCGTCCACGGCCCGGATGCGGGCGACGATCAGGTTCGAGAGCTTGTCGACGGTGTCGGACTCCGCCGCGAGGATCATGTCCCAGCCGCCGAACACCATGTACACCTCGGTCACGCCCTCGAGCGAGCGGATCGTGCGCACCGCCGTCTGCTCCTTGCCCGGCGTCAGCTTGCACAAGACGAAGGTCTTCATGCTCATCTCCGTTCATTCCATTCGGCCGATCGGTAGCGCGCTTCGAGGCGCCTGCCGGCCTCGATCCAGGACGGAAGAATCTCCAGGGACGGACGCCCGAATTCCCTCTCGATTCCATCGACGACGACCCCGCCGGGGACGCGGACCCGCAGCGACCCCTGATATAACCCTTTAAGTCCTTTCTTGCGCAAGGCCCCCCCGAGAATCTTTTTATCGCCGGCGTCCACGAGGTCCGCGCACTCGGCCCGCGCGAAGCAGTCGCGCGCGATTCCTTCCTGGCGGCGCGTCGCCATCCCGTTCGCCGTGCCGGCCGCCTTCAAGGCCTGGTGGATGCCCCGGTGGATGTTCTTGTAGATCGCCTCGGGAGCGCAGGTTCGGTCCCAGGGGAAGACCAGGCTGAAGGTCAGGTCGCCGTCGTGGAACACCACGCCTCCGCCGGTCGCGCGCCGCACGGGCTCGACGCCCGGCGCGCACAGCGCCTTCACCTCGGAATACTTCTGAGAGAAGCCGAAAGTGCACCCCTCCCCCTTCCACTCATACACCCGCAGGACGAGGGCGTCCGTCGGCGACTCCTCGAGCACGGCCTCATCGAGCGCCATGTGGGCGGCCGTATCGAGAACGAGCGGAATCAGCTGAGGGCTGAGCACGAGCAGAAGAAGTTGCGGTCGCCGTAGGCCCCGTCGACGCGGCCCACGGACGGCCAGAATTTGCGCTCGCGCAGCCACGCCGCGGGATACGCCGCCGTCTCGCGGGAGTAGGCGTGCTTCCACGCGTCGGACACCACCGCTTCGGCGGTGTGCGGCGCGTTCTTCAGCGGATTGTCGGCCTTGGGCCACTCGCCCTTGCTGATTTTTTCCGCTTCACCGTGAATCGCGATCATCGCGTCGCAGAAGCGATCGAGCTCCGCCTTGGATTCGGACTCGGTCGGCTCGATCATGAGGGTCGCGACGACAGGAAAGGAAACCGTGGGCGCGTGAAAGCCGTAATCCATGAGACGCTTGGCGATATCGTCGACGGTAACATCCGCCGTCGCCTTCAAAGCCCGCGGATCCACGATGCACTCATGCGCCACGAGGCCGTTCTTTCCCTTAAAAAGCACCGGGAAGGTTCCCCCAAGCCGTTTCGCTATGTAATTGGCGTTCAGGATCGCGTTCTTCGTCGCGTTCGCCAGCCCGTCCGGCCCCATCATCCGGATATACATCCAGGAGATGGGCAAGATCGACGCCGATCCGAAGGGCGCCGACGACACCGCCGACACCTCCTTCGAGCCCGGCAGGAAGGCCGCCAGCTCCTTCACCACGCCGATCGGCCCCATCCCGGGCCCGCCGCCGCCGTGAGGAATGCAGAAGGTCTTGTGCAGATTAAGATGGCAGACGTCCGCGCCGATGTCGCCGGGCCGGCACAGGCCGACCTGCGCGTTCATATTGGCGCCGTCCATGTACACGAACCCGCCATGGCCGTGGACGATCTCGCAGATCTCCTTGATCCCTTCCTCGAACACGCCGTGCGTGGACGGGTAGGTCACCATGAGGCACGCCAGGTCCTTCGCGTGCTCGTCGGCCTTCGCCTTGAGGTCCGCGAGGTCGATGTCGCCGTCCTCGAGGCACGCCACGGTGACGATATTGAACCCCACCATCGCGGCCGTCGCCGGGTTCGTGCCGTGCGCCGACACCGGGATCAGGCAGGCGCGCCGATGCGACTGCCCCCGGGCGTCCTGCGCCGCGCGAATCGCGAGCAGGCCGGCGTACTCGCCCTGCGAGCCCGCGTTGGGCTGCAGGCTGACCGCGTGGAAGCCCGTAATCTCGGCGAGCCACTTCTCGAGCTGGGAGGTCATCTCCTTGTAGCCGGCCGTCTGCTCGGCGGGCGCGAACGGATGCATGCGCCCGAGCTCAGGCCAGGTCACCGGCAGCATCTCCGCCGCCGCGTTGAGCTTCATGGTGCACGAGCCGAGAGGAATCATGGAGTGCACGAGCGACAAATCTTTGCCTTCAAGCTTTCGCAGATACCTCAGCATCTCGGTCTCCGAACGGTGTTCGGAGAAAATCTTATGCGTTAAAAACTTGGACGCACGCCGCAGATTGGCCGGCATTTCCCCGCCCAACTCCGTTGCCGTCGCGATATCCGTCCCGCCGAAGGCGGACAGCACATCCTTAACGTCGTTTTCCGTCGTGGTCTCATCGAGCGAGATCGTCAGCCCGCCCGCGACGGCGCGCAAATTGATCCGCCGCGCCTTCGCCGCGGCAAGCGCCTTCGCGAGCTGCGCCTCGTCGCCTCTGACGAGAATCGTGTCGAAGATCGTCTCGCTTCCGACGTCGTAGCCCGCCTTACGCAGCGAGGCGCGCAGCGCCGCGGCCAGGGCGCGAACGCGCGACGCGATACGCACGAGGCCTTCCGGCCCGTGATAAACCGAGTACATGCCCGCGATCACCGCGAGCAGCACCTGCGCCGTGCATACGTTGCTCGTCGCCTTCTCGCGGCGGATGTGCTGCTCGCGCGTCTGCAGCGCGAGCCGCAGAGCGGGCTTGCCCGCGCTATCCTTGGACACGCCGACGATGCGTCCGGGTATGCGGCGCTGGAACGCCTCCTTCACCGCCAGATACGCCGCGTGCGGCCCGCCGAACCCGAGCGGCACGCCGAAGCGCTGGCTCGTGCCCACCGCGATATCCGCGCCGAACTCGCCCGGCGCCTTAAACAAGGTCAATGCCAGCAAATCCGCCGCGACGACCAGCTGCCCCCCGGCGGCGTGCACGGAATCCGCGAACGCGGACCAATCCTTCACCGCGCCATGGGTGTCGGGATACTGAACCAAAGCGCCGAGAAGCTTCTTTCCGGCGATCTGGGCCTCGTCGCCGACCAAAACATTCACGCCCAGCGGCTTGGCGCGAGTTTTTACGACCTCGATCGTGCGGGGGTGACATGCGGAGGAGACGAAGAAGACGGCGCCTTCGGGATTCTCGGAGGCATGCAGGCAGATGGCCATGGCCTCGGCGGCGGCGGTCCCCTCGTCGAGCAGCGACGCGTTGGCGACGGGCAGGCCGGTCAGATCGATGATTAATGTCTGGAAGTTCAACAGCGCTTCCAATCTTCCCTGCGCGATTTCGGGCTGATACGGCGTGTACGCCGTGTACCAGCCGGCGTTCTCCAAAATCTCGCGCAGGATGACAGGCGGCGTCACGGTGTCGGAGTAGCCCTGGCCCAGGTACGAGCGCCACACCTGATTCTTCCCGGCGATCGTCTTCAGCTCGGCCAGCGCCTCGGCCTCGGACAGGGCGGCGGGCAGGTCCAGCGCCTTCTTAAGCCGGATCGCCGGAGGGACGACCGCGTCGATCAGCGCGTCGAGGCCGGACTGGCCGATGGCGGCGAGCATCGCGGCCTGGTCGGCCGTGCCGGAGCCGATGTGTCGTCGGGAGAAATCGTCGGCGGGAGGAATCAGGGTATTCGTAGCGCGCTCCTTAGTGGCTTCCATGGGCGGCCTCGGCTTTCAGGAATTCCTCGTACGCGGCGTGATCCATGAGCTTGCCGGCCTCGGCGGGGGCGGACGCCTTGAGCTTGAACAGCCAGCCCTTGCCGAACGCCTCGGCGTTGACCAGCGCGGGATCCTTCACCACGGCGGAGTTGACCTCGGTGATCGTGCCGGAGACGGGCGCGTAGATGTCGAACGCCGCCTTCACCGACTCGACGACGCAGCACGCCTCGCCCTGCTTGACCGTGCGCCCCACCTTCGGGGGCTCGACGAAGACCACGTCGGTGATCTCCTTCTGCGCGTGATCGGAGATGCCGACCGTGCCCGCGTCGCCTTCGAGGCTCAGCCACTCGTGGGACTTCAGGTACTTCAATTTCTTGGCGTCGAGCATAAATCAGGCCCCCTTCTTGAGGTTAGGTGAAATGTAAAAAGGCGTTTTGACGATCTCGGCCGGGATCTCGCGGCCATGCAAAGTCACGCTGCATTTGGTTCCGGGAGCGAGGTCCGGCCTATCAAGGTATCCCGTGCCGATGCCGGCCTGCAGGCTCGGCGAAAAGGTCGCCGAGCAAAGCTTCCCGATCTCCTTGCCGTCAAGCATCACCGGGGCGCCCGCGCGAGGCACGCCGCGTTCGAGCAGCTTCACGCCGGTCAGCTTTCGCTTCACGCCCTCGGCCTTCTGCTTGGCCAACACGGCCTTGCCGATGAAATCCCCTTTATCGAGCTTCACGACCCAGCCGTAATTGGCTTCGTAGGTCGAGAGCGTGTCGTCGAGATCCTGGCCGTACAGCAGATAGCCGGCCTCCAGGCGCAGCACGTCACGGGCGCCGAGCCCGCACGGCGCCGCGCCGAGCGAGCGCCCCTGCGCGAGCAGGTCTTCCCACACCCGCACCACGATCTCGTTGGGCACGATGAACTCGCAGCCGTCCTCTCCGGTGTAGCCGGTGCGGGTGATGAACGAGTTCTGGCCGTACAGCTCGAGCTCGAGCGCGCCGAAGCGCGGCAGGGCCGACATCTGGGGCGCGATCATGGACGCGATCTCGGCGGCCTTCGGGCCCTGGACCGCGATCATGCCGAAGTGATCCGACTTGTTCTCTAGGGCCACGTTGAAGCCCTTCGCGTGCTTCTGGAACCAGGCGAAATCCTTGTCGGCCGTGGCCGCGTTGACGACGACGAGATACCGGTCCTTGGCGAGGCAGGAGACGATGATGTCGTCGACGACCCCGCCCTTCTCGTTGGGCAGGTGCGAGTAGATCGCCTTGCCGGGTCCGATGCGGGCGATGTCGTTGGCGTTGACCTTCTGAAGAAAAGCGAGGGAGTCGGGGCCGGTCACGAAGACCTGGCCCATGTGGGAGACGTCGAACAGGCCGCAGCGATGGCGCGCGGCCTCGTGCTCCTTCATGACCGACTCGTATTGGACCGGCAATTCCCAGCCGTGGAAATCGACGATTTTTCCGCCCAATCGCTTGTGGGACTCGAAAAGCGCCGTGCGGCGCACGACCGCCGAGGTGGACATAAGCCTAAACTAGCATTTGTGTATTGTGACGACAATATGAGGAGGAACATCTGGGCGGGCGACCCTAGCCAGAATTTACAGGGGGCCGGCATAATGGTTTTAGGCCGACAACGATTGCAGTTTAATCTGGCCGGCCTCCCCCCCAAGACCCGGCGAAGCGCTTATTTTACAAGCATAATCGGGAAGTGGCGTTAATTGCTGGCCAGATTAGACAGACCAGCACAATCACAAGTTGCGCCACGCAGTGATACGCCCGGGACATCGAACTCGGCGTTTAGCCTACCCTCAGGCGCGTGAGAGCACGTCGAGGAGCACGCGCGCCAGGCGGCGCCGCGCCGTCATGTCGTTCCAGCGCAGCTCGACGAGGCGGTGGCCGTCGTCGTCGTCGCGCGCGTAGGTCGCGCGTCCGGACATGAGCAGCTTCTCACCGCCCAGCTCGAAATGAACCAAGACGGTCTCCCCGGACGCGAGCGCGGCCGCGGTGGACAGCTCGCACCCGCCCGCCGTTATCTTAAGGAGACGGCCCCAGGAATCCTGGCGCGCGGCGGAGCCCGGGAAGCGGAGGAGCGCGGGGACGAGGAAGGACGCCTGCATCAGAAGGACTCCGCCTGATGGCGCACGAGGCGCGCGGGGCCCCTGCCGTCGGTCGCCTCACCCACGGTCCAGAAGCGCGTGCCGTCCCAAGAGACTCCGGTCGGGATGTACGCACCCTCGGCGTATTCCGGAAGCGGGAGGGCGCCGATAATCTCCTCGGGACGCTCGAGGCCATGACGCTGGAGGCGCCGGTCGGCGGCGTCGAGCGTCCACAAGGTTCTGCCGTCGAAGACGAGGCCGGCGGGCTTGGCGCCGCGCCATTTGTAGGTGGAGAGCACGGTGAGCTCACGGTCAACGAGGTGCTTGCGCAGGACCTTCGCGCGGGAGTCGAGCGTCCAGAGATAGAGGCCGTCAAAGGCGAGGCCGGCCGAGTTCGGGGCGGAGCGCGGGTAGCGCGTGAGCGGCGTCATCTTGTCGTCGCGCATGCGGCGGATCACGGTGCCGTCGGCGGAGACGGTCCACATCGCCTCGGCCGTAAAGGCCGCCGCCACCGGCGTCTCGGCGGTGAGGTGGCGCACGAGCTGGACGGTCGTGTCGCTCGGCGAGAGCGAGTAGAAGGATTGGGTGAACCATTCGACGAGCCACAGCGACTTGCCGTCGTAGGCGAGGCCGGCGGGATGGCGGACCGGCAGCTCCCAGCGGTCGACGCGGGCGGCGGCGGCGGCTTGGTTCTTCTCGACGCGCTTGAGCGAGGCGACGCCGAGGCCGGCGGCGAGAAAGAGTGCCACGGAGAGCGCGTACCAGATCGGCGAGTTGCGGCGGGGCGCGATATTGGAAACCGTCACCACCGTTCCCTGAAAGCGCAGGCCCTTGGAGACGGAGGCCTTGAGGTCCTCGGGCGTCCAGGGCGGGGCCACGACCTCGGAAGCGCCCACGCGCATGAGGGCCACCGCGCGGCTCGCGTCGCGGACCTTGAGCGCCACGACGACGGGCATGAGAGGGTAGGCGCGGATCATCTCGCGCGTGAGAATTTCGGCGTCGGCGCCGCCGCCGTCGACGAGGAGGAAGGCGCGGGTCTTGCGCTCGCGCGCGAACTCGATGGCCTCCTCAAGACGGCCGGCGCCCTCGACGCTGTGGCCGAGCTCGCCGAGCATCAGGCCGAGGAGCTCCCTGTCGGCGGCTTCCTTCGCCAGCACTCCGATGGCGGCCATGCTAAGGGGCGGGGATCACGAGCGAAGCGCCCTCGGAGGGCAGGCCGCGTTCGACCTTTTCGCGGTTCGCGTCGTAGATTTTTTCCCAGAGATTGGGATCGCCGTAATACTGCTTGGCCATCGTGCGCAAGGTGTCGCCGGCCCGCACGACATGGCGCTTGGGCCAGGCGGGAGGCGCGGGGCGCGCGCGGACCTTGATCTCGACGGGCTTGGGGCGGCCCTGGAGCCCGGCGGCCTTCTCGGCGGCGCGGTATTCGAGCTCGTCGTTGCGTTTGAGGAGGGCGCGGTACTCGTCCTGCGCCTCGGCGACGCGCCGCTCGAGCGCGCGCAGCTGGCTTTCGGCCGCGGTCTTATTGCTTTCGGCGGTGCCGGCCTGCTGGGACGCCGTCTTGTGCTTTTCTTCGAGATTGGAGAGGTCGGTGCGCAGGGTCTCCGCCTGCGCGGCCGCCTGGCCAACGAACTGGCCGGTGAAGGAAGGAGCGCCGAAGCGGTAGCTGAAGGTGGCCTGGTAGCCGCCGCCGCTCCGGTTGAGGCCCGCGGTCGGCAGGGACATCGCGATGTCGAGGATCATCGGCGAGAAATTCAGGCCGAGGCCGAAGGCGAGCGTGGGAACGCCATCGAGGGTGAGCCCCTTGCCGGCGCGCGCGCGCAAAAGCCCTTGGTGGAATGACGCCTCGAGGCCGGGATAGAATTCGGCGAGGCCGCCGCGCACGCGAAAGTCGCCCGCGAGCGTGAGGCGCCGGCCCCAGGAATACGCCGTCGCGAGCGTGATGCCCGGGCGCGGATACGCCAGCGAGGTGACCATGTCGCTCAGCACGATGCCCGCCGAGAGTCCCATGTTCGAGCGCGCGATCACGCCGGCGTCGAAGCCGAGCCCGAACTTCCCCCCGTTGCCCGCGTCGGAATTGACGATTTTCGCGTTGAGGCCGACCTTGAGAGGCTTTGAGAGCGGCAGCTTGCGCACCCGGTACTCCTGGCTGAAGTTGAGGAGCATCGCGTCGATGTCGCCGCCGTTGCGCTGGCGCTCGAGATGATAGGCCGCGCCAATCGTCGCCGTGTTGATCGGCTCATAGGGGCGCAGGTAGGCGCCCGTGGCGAAGGACAAAGGCCCCTTCGGAGACAGCATCCGGCCCATCGTGCCCGCGCCCTGCACGTAGGGCGTGTTCGCCGTGCCGGCGGGGTTGTAAAAAAAGCCGAACGCGTCGTCGGCGATAGCCGAATACGCGGTACCCATGCCCATCGCCCTCGCGCCCGGCAAAACGTCGTTATAGGCGGTCGCCCCGGCGTTCGGGGCGGCCAACGCGAGGACGAGGAGGAGCGCCAATACCCTTCTCGTCATCCCGCCAATTATAGCCGTAGCCCATTACGAAATTGAGTATCGGGGGCCGCCCGCCTCCCTTGACAGGGCGGCTGCTCCCGGCCATAATGAAGCGATGAGCGAGGAGCCCAAGCACCAGACGAGCCGCGCCGGGGTGATCTTCGTCGCCATCGCCGTCGGCGGCTCGGCCGTCGGCGTCGTCGGCTGGCACCTCATGTCCAACCGCGGAGCCGGCCTCGACACGACCGGCTTCGACGTGAGCTCGACCCCCGAACCGGGACAGGCCAAGCCCCAGACCTACGCCGCCCCCATGACGCCGGTGGAGGATCAGCCGGGAAGCCTCGGAATGGTCAAGGGCGACGCGAGCATGCGCGTCGTGGTCCCGGGACCCGCGGCGCCCAAGCCCGCGGGAGAAGCCTCGACGCCGGGCAGCCCCAAGGACGACGCCGTCAAATCGTTCAAGGAAGCCGCGCTCAAGAACGAGAAGGTCGTCGACGCGTACATCCGCAAGATGCAGGCGAAGCACCCCTCGATCGCCCGTTACGGCAAGGATTGGGCCGCCTCGCCCGAGCTGCGCGCTCTGCGCGATCAGTACTGGAAGGACAAGGATCCCCTCAAGTTCGCGTACGGCATGGCCCGGTCGAAGGATTTCTCCGCCCTGCTCAAGAAGTACTCGGGCGACCCGGGAATCCGCGACGTCCTCATCACGGGGATCAAGCAAGCACCCCCAAGCCTTCTCGGCGCGATCGGAGGCATCTTCCAGAATGACAAGGTCGCGAAGGATCTCGTCACGACGGTCAGCACGGCCATCGGCCTGCCCCCGAGCCTGACCGCCTTTCTCGGCGGCGGCGACGACGCCAAGGCACCGGACCAGAACAAGGTCATGGCGGACATCATGGGCTCCGACGACATGAAGAAAGCCATGCAAAGCCAGCCGGCGCCGGTGGCGGTCGGCGCGAAAGAAGGCGAAAAGCCCGCCGACCAGCCCAACGGCTTCCGCCCCCTCGGCGGACGCTGACCGATTCCCGCGGGCGCGAGCTTTCCTCCTGACGGCCCGTCGGCAAGGTCATCCCCCCTCCGGGACGCTCGGATCGACCTCGCTCGGGGGTCCGTCCGCAACCGCGACAGCCCCCTAGTTGCGGCGGACCCTACGCCACGTCGGGGGGATGACCTTTCCGCCGGGCCTCAGCATACGAACGCTCCCGCCGGCCTCGGTCGGCCCAAGGTGACGCGAGGCTGATATGATCGGGCCGGGGACATCGTCTCCGAGGGGCGTGGGGTCTGCCGCAACTAGGGGTCCGTCGCGGTTGCGGACAGACCCCCGAGCGAGGTCGATCCGAGCGTCCCCGAGGAGACGATGTCCCCGGCCCGACCGACATAAGCCTTCGTGTAAATGAACGGGCCGCCCCCGAGGGAGGCGGCCCGTTTACATGCGGCGAAGACTAGGTCAGTTGTTGCCCGAGGAGTTGATGGCCGTTCCCTGAGGGCGTGAAGCTGCGGTGCGGCTGACACAACCACGATTGCCATCGCGATAGGAGCCGGCTGGGCACTGGTTGCTGACACATCCACGATTGCCATCGCGATAGGAGCCGGCTGGGCAGCTATTCTGCGTCGTGGACTCCTCAGGAGGAGGCGCGCAACTGCTGCAGGCAGCGGCGCCCATCATCCCCAGGGCCAGCATCGCGGCAGACAATCGAAGCAAGTTTTTCAATGGAACCTCCAAGTCTAGTGAACGGAAGCGCAGCGGCCGAGGTCAATTGTTGCCCGATGAGTTGATGGCCGTCCCCTGAGGGCGCGAGGCGGCGGGTTGGATGTCGCCGACGCACTGGTTGCCCACGCGATGGGTGCCGGGTCCGCAGGTGAAGGACTGCTTGTACTCCTTCGGCTTGGTTTCCTCGGGAGGAGGCGTGCAGCTGCTGCAGGCAGCGGCGCCCATCATCCCCAGGCCCAGCATCGCGGCGGACAATCGAAATAAGTTTTTCACAGAAGCCTCCAGTCTAGCGAACGGCCCCGACGCACTGAGTTCCCCGAGCGACGGTTCCCGGACCGCAAGTCACCGCCGGCGGCTCCTCTTTCACCGTCTTTTCCTCCGCGGGCGGCATGCAGCTGCTGCAGCCGGATAAAGCCAAGGTCCCGAAGGAAACCGCGACGATGACGATCAACGATAAGCTTCTCATGTCAATTCTCCCAAAACGATGATAAGACAGTGTAAGCCCGATGCAGGAAGCTGTCAAGGCTAGTTGCGCCTTTTAATCGAATTTTAACCGCGATTATTTTTGTGCTTCATGGGACGGCCTAGGCCCGCCATGAAAGTGTGTCAAGGCTGGCTCATTTGTGTTGAATTATTGCTTTAAAACCAATGCTTCTTGGAGCCGCCGAGAGACCCAACGGGGCAGCCAAACCAGATGCAGGATCGAGGAATAATGGCCCAGAGGCAGCCACACCTGGCGGGAGTCGGGAAAGGCCTCCTTAAGGCGCAGGGCGTTGGCGCGGGGGATGACGGTGTCCGAGTTGACGTTGATCAGGAGCGCCTTCTTACCGGCGTTCGAGGCCGTGTAGTCCAAGGGGTCCAGGCCCTTCCAGGCCGCCCGCAGCACGTCGCCCTTGAGGTCCATCTTCCTCACGAACGGGCCGCTCAACGAGCCGTTCACCGCGATGCCCGGAAAATCAGCGCCGCCCATCACGAATACGCCGGCGGCCGGACGCGGGTCGACGGACCAGGCCACCGAGCCCACGATGGCGCCGAGGCTGATCCCGAACAGGGCCACTCGCCCGGAGTCGACCTCGGGCCGGGCGGCGAGCACGCCGAAGGCCCGACGCGCGTCCGACACGGACTGGCGGAAGTTGCGCGCGAGCTGGCCGGTCGAGCGGGCGAGGAACACCTGGCCGCTGGGCATGGACGGATGCGGGCGGCGGCGGAACTGCGTCGGCATCTCGATCCACATCGTGACGAGGCCGTCCTGCACGAAGCGGTCGACGAAGCGGGTCTCGATCCAGACGTTGGGCGCGGCCATCACGGGCAGAACCAGCACCGCCGCGCCGCGCCGGCCCTTCGCCGAATCGGGGACGGCCAGGTGCGCCCACACGGTGTCGTTGGCCGGCCAGGGGCTCTTGGCCGCCGAGGGAAACCGGAGCAGGTAGTCGGTCCGGCCGGGGGCGGTGCTCGTCTCGACGACCTCGACCTTGAAGTCCGTCCTGGGCGCTTCGAGCGTCGCGGCCGCGCACGGCCCCGCGAGCAGGAAGATCAGCGCCGCCCGCATCAAAACCCCAGGACCAGGGAGAAGGCTCCTTGGTAGATGTCGTTGAGCCCGAGCGACGTCTCGCTGCGGATCGTGGACTTGCCCATCACCCAGTACGAGTACTCGAATTTGGCCGCGAAATATTCGGCCAGCTGCCAGTGCAGGCCGCCGGTGTATTTGCTGATCTTGCGCGTGACGAACGGCGCGGTGGTGCGGTAGGCGGTCATGGAGTCGAAGGTCGTGGTGCCGTCATTGAAATTGAGCAGGAAATCGAGCAGCGGACCGCGCCGGTACATCTCGTTGTAGACGATGAGGCCGGTCACGCGCTTGCCGTACGGCGGCTTGCGCATCAGGGGAAACGCGGCCTGCACGAAGTAGCCGTAGAGGTGCTCGACCTGGCGCGAGTGCGAGGTCGTCGAGAGAAGCACCGGCACGGCAGGCGTGGACGCGGGAGACAGCAGCGGCGTCAGGAAGTGGTTCCTGCTGTACATGGCCTCGCCCGAGAGGCTGATGCCGTGGTACTCGAAGGACCAGTCCGCGCTCCACATCTCATAGTTGAGGTAGCCCTCGAGGTCGTAGTTGCCCCCCATTCCGGACAGCCCCAGGTGAGTGCCGGTCAGGTCGGCCGCTCGCTCCGGCACGGGCCAGGGCAGGCGCAGGTCGCCGAGCGCGAACACGATGCGGGCGCCGGGCGATTTGGCGTTGTTGTTGTCGGCGAGGTTGTTGTTCTCGTGGCCGAAATCCGGCACGACCCCGTTGGTGGAGGGGCCGGGGATGCCGAGGTTGGAGGGATTGGGAAAGGTCCGCAGGCGGTTCCTCTGCTCGCCGATGCCGTTGACGACGAAGAAGGTAATCTCGCTCGGCACCAGCGGATGCACGCGCACCGGATACCAGCTCCAGCGCAGGCCGATGTCGCTGTAGCCATAGCTGATCGGCGGCCGGGGCGAGTTGGGGCGCACGACCAGATCGAGGCTGTCGGGCGAAGCGTAGAGCAGGGGACGCGTCACCGCGAGATATTGGTCGGGACGGTACAGCTCGTTGTAGCGGCCGAACGGGACCATAAACTTGCCCAGCTGAAACCGTATGCGGCGGACGCCTTTGTACTCGGCGTAGGCCTGGCTCAGGCGCGGGGCCCCCCGCCCGGCGGTCGGGAGATTCCATTCGAAGTTCAACGGCACGTTCTCGGTCACGGGGCCTTCGGCCCCGAAGTACATGTCGGACAGATACACCTGGTTCTGGATCTGGGTCTCGAAGCCGGGCTCGCGCGGGCCGACGTTGCGCCAATTAATGGAAGCGGCGCCGAACAGCCTCACCTTGGCGATCCGCTCCAGCACGCGCGTCAGCGCCGGATTGAGCGCCGTCGGGGGCGGCAAGGCGGCCGCCTCCGCGGCGTGAACGACCGCCGCGGAAGCGGCGGTCAATATCAACCCGAGGGCAATTTGACAAGAAATGGACGATGATGTACGATGGACCACGCCGGATAAGTATAACGCGTTTTTCAGTGACGCGCCACGCGCCGCAAGGGAGAACCTGATGACTCATATTATCGTCGAAGGCTGTCTGGGCGAAGTGTACGCCGCGTGCGTCGACGTCTGCCCCGTTGAGTGCATTCACCCCGGTCCGTACAAGGGCGAGGCGTTTATGATCATCAACCCCGAGGTCTGCATCGACTGCGGCGTCTGCCTCCCTGAGTGCCCGATCGGCGCGATCAAGGGCTCGGCCGATGAGGATCCCGCCTGGGCCAAGATCAACGCCGACCTCACCCCCGCCTTCAAGGACAATCCCAAGGTGACGCCGCGCGCCCCCAACGATCCTCCGCATAAGCCGACGAACAAGCTCGTCAAGTAAGATTGGCGTCGAATGAAAAAGCCGGGCGGCCGCTCTGGTCGCTCGGCTTTTTCTTTATACTGTTTGCAGCCTCCGCTCAAGCCATGAACCACACCGTCCTCCACCGCACGCAGCTCGATGTCTCCGGAACCCGTACTACGGGCCTGAGTCGACTGCCCCTGTCCGAGGGATTGTTCCGCACCAAGGCCGCGACCGCGACGCTCGAGTCGCGCGACCTCGAAGCCCCCTTCGGGTTCGACGACCTCGTCGGCTCCTTCACCGCGGACGTGCCCGCGGGCGGCGAGGTGGAGCTGAGCGTCAAGGTCCGCGTCGAGTCCGGCTGGACGGAGTGGTTTCCGCTCGGCTCGCTCAGCCGCGACGGGTGGACCTCGCCGGCCAAGCTCGTCGACGAGGCCGGCGTCGTGGACGTTGACACGCTCAAGCTCAACAAGAAGGCCGACGCCTTCAGGTACCGCCTCAAGTTCAAGGCCGGCAAGAAGGCCGTGCGCCTTCGCTCGGTCGCGATCGCGGTCTCCGACGCCGAGGCGCCGGACGCGCCGCCCGCGTTCTCGACGGGCCCCTGGGTCCGGGACCTCGGGCTCTCCCCTCGGAGCCAGGGCGACGCCCAGGAAAAGTACAAGCACGACATCTGCTCGCCGACCTCGCTGGCGATGGTCCTCGATTTCTGGGGACATAATAAGGATCTGGAGGCGGTCGCGCTCGCCGCGCAGGACCTCGGCTCGAAATTGTTCGGCAACTGGCCCGCCAACGTCGCCTACGCCGGCTCGCTCGGCCTCGAGGGCCATGTCGCCCGCCTCGAGTCGCTGGCCGACGCGGAGGCGGAGATCGCCCAAGGCCGCCCGGTGATCGTCAGCGTGACCTTCTCCGAGGGAGAGCTGCCGAACGCTCCGATCAAGAAAACGCGCGGCCACATCATGGTGATCGGCGGCTTCACGCCCGAGGGCGACGTCATCGCCTACGACCCCGCGGGCAAGGGCAAGGACCAGGTTCGCCGCGTGTATCCTCGCGCCGCGTTCCACAAGGTTTGGCGCGTGCGCAAGCGCGGCCTCGCCTACCTGATCGGACCGGCCTTCCCCCGCGTGTTCACGATAGGCGCCCCCGTCGCCGATCTTTGGTCGAAGCCCGTGCGCCGGTCCGGCGTCAAGCTCGACGACGAGGCCCATCTCTCCCAGCTGCTGTACGGCGAGACGGTCACCGCGCTCGAGGCGAAAGGCGACTGGGTCCGCGTGCGCGCCGAGGAGCAGGAGAGCTTCCTTCCCGGCGACCAGTGGCAGGGCTATCCCGGCTGGCTCAAGGCCGACGCTCTCATCTCCGCTCCGCCGCCCAAGTCCGGGCCCGTCGTGCGCGTGCGCCAGGCCCTCCTCCAGCGCGGCGACTTCCTGCTCACCCTGTCCGTCGGTACGCGCCTGTCGCGCGTGTCGGAGAACGGCGGCACCTCACGCGTGCGCCTTCTCGACGGCACGCTCGCCGAGATTCCCTCCGACCTGCTCTATGCCGCGCCCGCCTCGCCCACCGCCGCCTCCCGCGCCGAGATCATCCGCACCGCCGAGCTGTTCCTCGGCACCAGCTACTACTGGGGCGGCCGGTCCGGAGTCCAGCCCGACCCGAAGATCGGCGTCGACTGCTCGGGCCTCGTGAGTCTCGCCTATCGCATCCACGGCCGCGACGTGCCGCGCGATTCGCACGAGCAGAAGCTCCACAGCCGTCCCGCGCGCAGCGCCGAGCTGCAGGCCGGAGACCTGATCTTCCTGACCGACGGCGAGGCCGACGAGCGCATCACGCACGTGATGATTTTCACCGGCGGCGACGGCCTCATCGAAAGCCGCAAGTCTTCGGGCCGCGTCCTGCGCACCACCTTCCTCGAGCGCTTCGGCGCCCCTCTGACCGCCATCGAGTCCGGCGACGCCGTCACCGACCTCTCCTTTTCGCGGCCGCGCCGCCGTCGTATCTTCTTCGGCTCCTACTTCTAGATGCTGAAGAAGCCCCTGATCCACTTCGTCGGCATCGGCGGGGCGGGGATGAGCGCGCTGGCGCAGATCCATGCCATGGACGGCGGCCCGGCCACGGGCTCCGACCGGGATTTCGATCGCGGCCGCGGCGGCTCCCTGCGCGGGAAGCTCGAGGCCCTCGGGATCAAGCTGTTCCCCCAGGACGGCAGCGCGATCACGAAAGCGACGGAGCTCGTCGTGCTCTCCACCGCCATCGAGGACGCCAACCCCGAGATCGCCGCGGCCAAGGCGCTGGGCGTTCCGCTCATGCACCGCTCCGAGTTCCTGGCCCGCCACGTCGCGGAGATGCGCACGCTCGCGGTCACCGGCACGAGCGGCAAGTCCACCGTCGTCGCCATGATCTTCGAGATCCTCGAGGCCGCGGGCCGCGGGCCCTCGGTCATCACCGGCGGCGCGCTGCTCGCGCTTCAGAAGAAGGGCCTCACCGGCAACGCCTTCCGCGGCAAATCGGATCTCCTCGTCGTCGAGGCGGACGAAAGCGACGGCTCTCTCGTTAATTATCGGCCGGCCGTCGGCGTGTTCCTAAACCTAACCAAGGATCATCTGGAAGTCTCCGCGCTGCGAGACATCTTTCTGAAGTTTCGCGCCAATGTGACGACGAGTCTCGTTAATTCAGACGACAAGGCTCTCGCCGATATCCGCGCCGATGCATCGTTCGGCTTGTCGTCGGGTTCCGTGCGGGCGGACGGCCTCCGTCTGACGGCGGAGGGCTCGTCCTTCCGCATAAACAATGTCGAGTTCAAGCTCCCCGTCCCCGGCGCCCATAACGCCGAGAACGCCGTCGCCGCCGTCGCCGCCTGCGTCAACGAGGGCGTCAGCCTCGCCGACTGCGCCCGCGCCCTCGCCGGCTTCCAGGGCGTCGCGCGCCGCTTCCAGAGCCTCGGGACCGCGCGCGGCGTGGAGGTCGTCGACGACTTCGCGCATAATCCGGCGAAGATCGCCGCGACCCTGACCGCCGCCCGCCTGCGCGCCCGCCGCATCCTCGCGGTCTATCAGCCCCACGGCTTCGCGCCGACCCGCCACCTCAAGAACGAGCTCATCGCCGCGTTCGCCGAGGGCCTGCGTCCCGATGACCGCCTCTGGCTTCCGGACATCTACTACGTCGGCGGCACCGCCAGCAAGGACATCTCCTCGCGCGACGTCGTCGACCCCCTGCGCGCCAAGGGCCTGAAAGCCGTTCACATCCCCGACCGAGCCGCGATCGTCCCGGCGATCGCGGCCGAGGCCCGCGATGGCGACCTCGTCATCGTCATGGGCGCCCGCGACCCATCCCTTTCCGATTTCGCCCGCGAAATTCTGTCCGCCCTCCAAGCCTGACGATCGCAGTCATAAAATTCGTTGAATTCCTTCTAGGCCCTTTCCGCTCTGAGCACAGGGACCTTCGGCCCAGGGCAAAAAGCGCCGTTCCCTTATACTGACGATCGGATGACGATTTCCGGTCTATTAGCCGCCCTCCTGCTGGCCGCCCCCGCTTCGGCGCAGACGCGCGTCGCAGCACCCGTCTCGCCGGTGACCGGCATCGTTCCTCTTCAGATTGGAGCCGCGCCCGCCCCGATCTTCTCGATGGCGCCGTCGCTTTCGCCGGCCGCGTCCCTCACGCCCGCGCTCGCGCTCATCGCTCCGGTTCCGGCGCTCGCGCCTCGCGCGTCGGCCGCCTCCGTCCCGCTGCCGGTCAAGATCGCGGCGCTCAATGCCGGCGCGAAAAAGATCTCCGCCGCTCTCTCGGAAAAGACGGCTTCGGCGAATGGCGCGCACGGCTCGGGCCGAGACCTCGAGGCGCTGCTCACCGGCGCCGCGCTGTCCGCGCCCTCCGCGCCGGAATCGTTCGCCGCCTCGCCCGAGGAGTTGGCCTTCGCCGCCGCCGTCTCGCCCGCGCTCGCCGCGCGCGCCGACGACCTGGCCGCCTCGAAGGGGCTGAAGGCTGCCCGCATGAGCGGCGCCGAGTTCCTGACGGTGCTCGACGAGGCCCGCGGCGCCGGACCGGCCGCGCCGACGCCCGCCGCCGCCGCGGCGGCGCGCGAGATCGAGTCCGCGCTGATCCGCGTCGCGCGCGCCCTCATCCCCGCCGAACAGCCGCTTTCCGGCAGCATACGCCGGGCGCTCGCGGTATGGCAGGTGTTCAA